>JACCDT010806549.1_pt1 | contig 64306 bp, 66 predicted proteins | sample 7446291 | NCBI WGS metagenome assembly JACCDT01 (sample SAMN15323446, study PRJNA562643) | freshwater metagenome | isolation source: river surface water | place: USA:Blue River Watershed | collected 2017-08-17 | reverse complement strand
GGGCGGCCGTAGGCCGCCCTTCTTACGTATGACACTCTATACTATCTTCTTCCCTATTATGTTTTCTTTTTTTGCCCGATATTCATCAATTAGCTTATGGTTACCAGAGAGAAGAACCTTGGGTACTCGGTACTTTTTACCTTGATATTCATAGACTTCTGGGCGAGCATATATCTCATGGGAAGCAATTCTCTTTTCTTCGAGAGAAAGCTCGTCGTGAAGCACTCCTTGTATTTGACGCGAAATAGCGTCGATACAAACCATAGCAGGCAGCTCTCCTCCGGTAAGAACATACTCACCGATACTCCATTCTTTTACTTTTAAAATCTTCTTCACACGTGAGTCCACACCTTCATAGCGACCACAAATAAAAATAACATCTGTGTATCCTTTCGCGCTTTTTTGAGCAAGCGTATTGGTAAACTTCTCTCCTCCAGCATTAAAAATAACAACAAGTGTTTTAGAAGTTTTACGACGTGCAATTGTCTTCTTTATTTTTTCTACACAAGCAATAATTGGATCAACCCACATCACCATTCCTGGGCCACCGCCATATGGCTTGCCATCAACACGACGATGTTTGTCACTAGTGTATTCACGAAGCGCATATGTTTTTACTTCGAGTAATTTATTTTCAATTGCACGAGAAAGAATAGACTCAGCAAAGTAACTAACAAACATGTCAGGGAAAATGGTAACAATATGGAATCTAAGTGGCCGCTGCTTCATCTTGACATTATAGCATAAATGTATCATTGATTCAATCCGAAAAAAGACTGCACTAAGACAGTCTTTTGTTCAATAACTTTTATGTTTTAAATAGATTTCAAGTCGTTCATGACAGCATCGACATCTGAGGTATCGTACTTTGGCATATAGGACTGTGATGCCTCACCTCCACTATATGAGCTACGTCCTTCCGGTTCGTTAATCTTGAGATTCACACGCGCATTATTTTTCATCCCCACGACACGTAGAAGTGTCCGGAGTGCTTTTGCGGTAGCTCCATCACGACCAATAATTTTACCCATATCAGCTGCATCAACATCAAGTGTAATAAGCACCCCCATCTCATCAACTCTTCTCTCTACTTTTACCTTATCTGCATTATCTACTAAAGCTTTCACTACGTATTCAACAAATTCTTGATCTTTCATATTGTATTTTGTTTGTATATATACAGTGTACCAATGAGTGAGTTATTATACATATAAGTTATTCACACAACAAACAAGATAATGGATAATAAGACTACAGAAAATGCCTAGACAAAAAGAATGCTTTCGCATTCTTCATCTGTTGTCTGTTTAGCTGTACACTAATATCTACTTTGCAGCAGCCTTTACCTGAGGAGTTTTCTTTGGAAGAACATTTATTTTCTTTCCTGTAAGAACACCCTTAGTAACGAGAAGGTTATACGCTGTAGGGGTAACTTGAGCACCTACTGACATCCAGTGTTTTACACGGTCAGCTTTTGCTTCAAATATACCAGCCTTTACATTGTATGTTCCAACAATCTCAGCAAACTGTGAAGTCTTTGCTTTGAGTGTACTCTCTGTAACAATAAGGCGAAAATGTGGGTCATTCTTGCGGCCTGTGCGCTGTAATCTGATTTTTAACATGTGACGTATTCTACCACAATCTACAGAAAAAGAAAAGTCCCCCATCTCTACAAATCTAAAGAAATTAAGATACTCAAGAGGATATAGGAATTTTTGATGCAGACACAAGAAAACAAAGGGTTTGCAAGAACTGTTACCCTGCGATTACTTTTTCTTACTATAAAAATCGTCAACAATGAGACTCACCTTATCTACCAACTGTTTTCCAGAATAATCAACTTTAAGAAGCACGTCCTGTGCCCCTGCTTGTATAGCACGGTTAACAGTTTCAACATCAGAAATATTTGAACACACAACAATAGGAATTGACAGCCACCCAGAATCTCTCATTTTTTTGAGAAACCCAAAACCATCCATCCCTGGCATCATAAGATCAAGCAAGATAACATCCGGCATCACTTCAGCAACAGACTCAACCCCTTCTAACCCATCACCTTTCAAAACCACCTCATACTGAAATTTTTCAAAACTGTGTTTATAAATTTCTTGGAGATCTTTATTGTCCTCAACAATCATTATTTTTCTCATATAAATATTCTTGTATTATATTATTGTTTAACAAAAACTTCTGGAAACTGGACATAAAACTCTGACCCCATATCCTTTCCTTCTGACTCAGCCCAAATTGTACCCCCTTGCTCTTCCGTAAACCGTTTTGCCAAAAAGAGCCCAAGACCTGTTCCTAAGATATTAACTTTTTGTAAATCTGCTCGAGAAAATTCCTTAAACAAAGAAGGCATAACTTCTTTATCTATTCCAACACCGGTGTCTGAAACAGTGACAACAATATATCCTTTTCTACTTTCAATCGTAACAGTGATAGATCCTCTTGGTGTATATTTAACTGAATTATCAATAACATTAGTGATAATTTCTTTAAATTTTGCCCTATCCATGTGAATCATATATTTTCTATTTGTATTCACCATCTTTGTAAGCGTGATCCCTTTTTGTTCAGCATGAATCTGAAAAATAGTAAGCACTTCATTAACCACAGTCCCTACATCAAACGTACTTGGAACATATTCAAGCTGGCCAAGTTCAATTTTTGATTTATCAAGGTATTCAGAAAGAAGCGTGGTAACATCATTCCCTGCAATCATTATCTTCTGAAGCAAGTCTTTCACTTCACCATTAATCACCCCTCTATCTCCATCTAAGAGCATAGAAGCATACCCCCTCATTACCGTAATAGGTGTTCGTATCTCATGAGTCGCAAAACTCATAAGCTCTGACTTTTGTTCATTGGCAAGCTCTATTTCAAATGTATTTTTTACAAGCTGAATACCAATAACAATTGTGAGCAAGAACACAGCAACACGAAGAAGGAGCTGCTCTATTGTATCTGCAACAACAAGCTCAATAAGTGAAACTATACATAGAAAGAACGTAAACATTCCGGCAAAAATATTTTTTACGTGGAATAATTCAACGATATAAATTGCGTATGCAGTAAATACAATAACAGGAAAAATAAAGAGCGCTCCATATGGTACAAAATCAAAATTTTTAAACCCAATTGGAAGAATAAAGCTAAAAAGGAGGAGGAGCCCTGCTGTAAGAGACATACCTGTAAACATGAGCGTTACTTGTCTACGTTCATCACCTTTGGTTTGTGCAATGCGTCTAAAGAGTACCGCGATACCAGCCGCAAAGAAAGTAATCGTTACAACTCCTGCCAAAATTATCCCTTGGCTTTTTTCTGGATTAATAATTTCATCAACAGGAATAAAATTACTTACTTCTTGAAACACGAAAGGGATAAGGAGGAGTGTTGAGGTGAAGAATGCTAACGGCAAAAGCGCATATCTGTGCCATACAGGGAGAGGTTTTGTCGCATATGGAAACACATATGCTAATTGAAAGAAAGCATACGCATGCCAAATTGATAGAAAAATATGAAACCTAAGTGCAAGAAGTGAATCCTGTGGGTCACTAAACTTATACAAAAAATAATTAGAAATCCCCCAAAAAATAGTAACCAACGAAAAGAAAAAGAAGCTTCTACTTGTGATGCTATTTTTACTTCTCAAGAAAACTATTCCTGCCAAAACAAGAATACCTATAACTGCAACAAAAATCCCAACAAGATCAAACTCTATTGTGTCGATAAAAGAAAAATGGTCCATGTGTCGTATAGTAGTATTCACCTCAGTATATAACCGATATCCTCAATGTTCTTGTGTGTAACTAATTTTCTGTATCGTGATGGGCAGTCTTGCTTTCGTTTAAAATATGATCAATTTTTTGAACAAGCTCTTTCCCGGAATAATCAACCTTGATAAGGACCGCAGTTGCACCGGATGCAAAAGCGCGCTCTGTTGTTTCCTTATCAGAAAGATTTGAACAAACAACAACAGGGATATGGACATTAGTATTTTCTTTCATAGCTTTGAGAAATGCAAAGCCATCCATGTTAGGCATCATTACATCAAGCAAAATAACGTCTGGCATTTTATCAACAACACCTGAAATACCAGAGAGACCATCTCCTTCGATAATTACTTCATACCCAGCTGCTTCAAAATTGATTGTATAGATTTCTTGAAGACCTTTATCATCCTCAATAATCATTATCTTCTTTTTCATACTGTATATGATACTCCTAAAAAATATAATCGCAATTACAAGTTGTGCGTATAGACTAGTGCGGGAGAACAACTGAAAATGTAGAGCCCTTCCCAACACCCTCTGAGGCAACAATAATTTTGCCATAATGGGCTTTCACGATTTCTTGCGCAAGATAGAGTCCAAGTCCAGACCCTGAACCATTAACACTAACTCCTTCGCCTCGACCAAATTTAGTAAAGAGCTTTTTCTTAGTTTCTTCGCTAATACCTATACCGGAATCTGTTACTGTGAACGTAACTGTGTGTTCATGCGTATTAGCAACAAGTGAAAGTCTAACAAAACCTTCAGGTGTGTACTTGATACTATTATCAACAAGGTTAAGGAATACTTGCTTTACTTTAACACTGTCTGCTTGTATAACATATTCTCCATTAGACTCAATTGAACATGAGAACTGCAATTTTTTATCCTCTGCAGCTATCTTCATATCACTTGCAATATCTTCAACAATTTTTTTAATATCAACGGTATCAAAAACATATTTCATTCCACCTTGTTCAATCTTGGTCACATTAAGAAAATCTTCTACAACAGAAGCTAGGCCCTGAGCAGATGTATAGATATGGTGTGCAATTTCTTTTTGTTTTGGAGTAAGTTCACCAACTACCCCATCGGTGAGCGTTGACGCATATCCTTTGATAACTGTAAGAGGGCTTCGTAACTGATGTGACGCAAGTGAAATAAATTCTGACTTGAGTTTATCAAGTGATGTGAGACGAATATTTGCATCTTTAAGTTCGTCGTTAATTTTTTTAATTTTTGTATTAAGTAACATTGTATGCTCAAGTGATGCACGTTCATTTTTACTCAAAATAATAAGGTACCCTCCTGTGATTGATGAGATAAAAAATACAAGACCAGACACAAGGAGATTTTTCATTGAATCAGCAAAAAGCATCTGTGAGAATGTTACGATTAGGAGTAATGTTACTCCTACATTCACCGCAAAAAACTTGATGTTCATCAAGTTAAATTTAAGAATCGAATATGTTGTAAATGACACCATAACGATAGTAAAAAACTGTCCAACCCAGTTAAGAACAAATATACCCATCCATGGGAGCATAAGATTTGTAACAAACGCAACATTAGCAGAAATAAAATACCCAACCAGAAGATAGAGTACTTTTGTATTATGCTTGACGATGAGGTATGCATGTCGTGCAAACCCTGCAATGAAAGGCACTAAGATAGTAACAATATAAACTGGATACCACGGACCAAAAACGATTTCTGGTTCACCGTATGCTGGAATAACCGCTTTTACAATAATTGTATCTGTAAGTGCTACGAGGTACGCCGTAAAAAAAGCAAGCGCATTAACAATGTATAGGTAGAATTTTGCATTTTTAAAATTAGTTGGATAAAAAAACGTAAACTGCATGTACGTCACTCCAATAAATACTGCTGCCACATACAGCGCTCGTAACCATGTCTCAATATATATATTTTCTGAACGATACCCCATCATGGTTATTACCCAAAGTAAAATAGTAACGATATTAACTGCGTATACAAAGGTTTGTACGTTGTTTCGTACATTGCTCAAGAGCGGCAAAAGAAGTGCCACATTAAACAAAAAGATGATCGCTAAAAGTGTATTAATAACATCGTACGTAAACATATGTTTTAAAGTATACCGTATAAAAAGAAAAAGGAACTCGCGTGTTGTGTACGGAATTCCTTCAATGAACCTTTTACAGTTCTACAAACCTGACTTCATACTGCACCCCATGCAGAGCGGCACAGCACGGCACGGCACCTTGATAGGCTTTTGGAAATGCTGGCCATACAGCTGCCTTGACCCCTGCAACATGGAACACTCTAACCCCGAGAGCTTTCATTTGCTTGATCACATCTCCATGGGGAGCTGGATAGACCTCGTTAAGTACAGCAGTTTTTCCGTCCATACATAAAGGGTCAACCAAGGGATTGATTGCATCAGGTCTTGAGATGTCGACAATGATGTGAGGGGCCTCTGGCATCCTGTACCGAAGGACACTTCCATCATCTTTATCTACCCCAACCACAGGAGATATACCTTCAAGTTGTTTTACGACACCTTTCCCGATATAGCCTCTTGCCCCAAAAACAACAACAGGGCATGTTGGATCATGTTCCAAAAGAGTTCGCAGCTCAAGTGTTGCTCTTACAACATTTTCTTGAGTTGCTTTACGTTCGTTCTTCTGATCTTCTCCTCGATCAATTTTGAGAAACGTAAATCTCCCTGGAAGGGTTCCTGCAAAGTGCGCTGACACTGCTCCAAGACGTGTCTTGATTGCTTCCATTCGCTTATAGAGAAGCCGAAGCTTTCCGGCTTCAGACGCACTTTCTTTGTAGTCAATAAAAGCTGAGATTGCAAACACCAGCATTCGTTTCCCATTTGGGTGTTTTATTCTTCCTACAATGAATGGTCGCCAGCGGATACACCACTGACGAGGACGAAATGTGAAATAATCTGCAAACTCTTGGTCTGCAGGGTACATCACAAAGACCGCATCAAACAACTGAAACTTCTTTGCAATAGCAAACGCAAATCGGTTATTGCAAAAAAGATTAATCAGTTCAACTAAAATTTTATGGAACAATCTCACATCGCCTCCAAGTATGTATAATGTTCAACCAAATACAAGTAAACAACAAAAAAGTGTTTATGTCAAATTTTTATCAACCACCCCTCTATATAACAAGAGTATAGTCAATCACACGAAGATCAAGATTAGCATTTTTAACTTGTATCTTTATTGGGGTTCCAATTTTATACTCAACCCCTGTTCGTTCACCAAATACTCTCCCACCTTTTTGATCAAAGTTATAAAAATCATCCCCTAAGTCACGAAGACGTATCATGCCTTCACATTTACTTTTCTTTTCTTCAACAAAAATACCCCACTCAGAAACTCCAGAAACCATGCCGTCAAAGACTTCTCCAATACGATATGACATATACTCAACTTGCTTGTACTTGATACTTCCACGTTCAGCATCAGATGCTTCTTTTTCTCGACGGCTTGCTTGCATACAGAGTCTGTCGTAGAATCCACGTTCTTCCAAAGCTGGGTAGTCCCCTTCAAGTACACGCATAAGAAGTCTGTGCGTGAGCACATCCGGATAACGACGAATTGGAGATGTGAAGTGTGAGTAGTAATCAAATGCGAGACCATAGTGACCAACATTCTTTGTACTATAAATAGCTTTTGCCATCGCACGAGTAATATGAACCTGAAGGAGCATCTTTTCTGGACGATCCCCCATCTTAATCAAGAGTTCATTTAAATCTTTTGAAGGAATAAGACCATCCATGAACTTCACATGGTACCCAAGTCCTCGTATATAGAGATCAAGATCGTGCATCCTGTCAGCATCAGGCTTATCGTGAATACGGTAAACACAAATAGCGTTTCCTTCACCATTTTTTTCTTCTTGTTTCTTAGTAATAAACTTACTGACATACTTATTAGCCAAGAGCATGTACTCTTCGATCAACTTATGAGTATCTCCACGAGCCTTTACATAGACATCTATCGGCACACCTTTCTCATTTAATTTAAACTTCACTTCTTCAGTTTCAAGAGAAAGAGCACCATTTTCAAATCGTGCTTTGTTAAGTTTCTTTGCAATTGTATTTAAAATAGTAAGCTCGTCATAAAAATCCCCCGTTCCAGTATCTAAAGTAACTTGAGCATCTTCATACGTGTATCTTCGATGAGAATTGATGAGTGATCTTCCATACCATTCATTATGAACCATGCCTTCATCATCAAGTTCAAGAACACACGACATAACGAGTCTGTCTTCACCTTGCACCAAAGAACAAAGATCGTTAGAAAGAACTTCTGGAAGCATCGGAATACATCTGTCTACGAGATACACAGAAGTCTCGCGCGCGATTGCTTCCTTATCAAGCGCCATACCGTCACGCACATAGTATGAAACATCAGCAATATGAACACCAATTTCATAATGACCATTGTCTAATTTTTGAAATGAAATAGCGTCATCAAAGTCCTTTGCATCAATTGGGTCAATGGTAAACGTTGGTATCTGTCTAAAATCACGACGATTAGCTTTATCTTCCTCCGTGATACCGCGTGCTTTAATTGCCTCTGCTTCATCGTTTACTTCTTTTGCATGAACATCTGAGAATCCTCGTTCGAGTGCATATGCAAGCATTTCTGCATCATTGTCTCCTGGTTTACCAAGAACTTTAGTTACTGCTCCTACGGGAGATTTTTTTGGATCGTGCCAATCAGTGATTGCAATAATTACTTTATCTCCAAGCTCTGCTCCGTCACGTGCATTATTTGGAATAATCACATCTGTGTACATACGCTTGTCATCTGGTACAAAAAATGTCATTCCATTTTCTTCCTCGAGAACCCCGGCGTAGCCTTTGCGTCCTCGTTCAGTAATTGAGCGCACAATACCATATAATTCATCTTCATCTTTATGATTTTTCTTTTTTCCAAGAAGCTCAACCTCAACAATGTCATGATGAAGTGCGGTGTGAAGCTGATCATGCGGCACAAAAATAGATTCCTCACCATCAAGCCCCGCATCATTGGTTGGTACATCTAAAATTCGTACAAACCCATCTTTTTTAGAAGTAATACTTATTTGCCCTGTATAAAGTCGCTGCATATTTCTTAATTCTAACATACCTTAGGATTTTAAGCTTTAGGTATACTGCCACCTCTGCTTACACTACACCTGCAAGCCTGCTTATTTTGCATATGAAAACCCCTCGGAAATTCCGAGGGGTCAAGGACACAGAGGTCCTTATAGGGGTGGGGTAGAACTTACCGCTGAACCCTGCGCACACGCAAAAAATTGAAACCACTACACCAAGCACCTTCGTACTGATACAAGCTGAACCCATACCCATCGCTGGTGCTTGAAAAAGCAAGTACATGTGGAATGCCTCTGATTATGCACACGGCACCAAGAGCGATAATCGGCTTGATGGGCGCCTCCTGAAGAGTGTCCACGTATGCAATCAAATGCTCAGCAAACGGAGCCTGCCAGTAATCTTCTTTCACATGAAGCATTGCGACTTCTGGAGAAATGTCATCTATATTGCTGTAGAAGTCATACTCCCACGTGCCGACAGTGACCGAATTATGGAGAAAGTTATCAACAACTTGTGTCACTCCAAATTTGAAACGATCAGATTTAATACGGTTTGCAATGGTGTGACCCTCTGGAACTGTAAAAAAATTGCCCTTTTCTTCGCCACCCTTGGTAAAGATGTGTGCCAAGAAACGCGAGATTATTGACTGAGACATATTTGCCATGGTTGTTTTCTCCATACAAGCGAAAAAGTGAAACGAACAATGTTCTGAAAACCAGACTAACATGCATATAAATAAAAGTCAATACTACTCTTGACAAGAATACCTTATAACGATAGAGTTACCAAATACTTGTATTATACAGGAGTTCATTTCATGAATATCTCGCTTCAATACCGTGACACGTTTCTCTGTGGTACTCCATGTATCCCAAATGGCCACATGAAAACAGAAGCATCAAACGAACGCGTTGATTTGACGGATTCAGCGGTACGAACGGTACTTGAAAAACTACCGGAAAAGGTTGGTGACAGACTTAAAGATGTAAAGGTTTTGTTTGATAAGAAATACGACGAGGCACTTATCACATTTTTCTTTGCTGGGTATTTTATAACAAGTACAGGTAAAGAAGACTGGGAAGCTGAGATAGAGGGGAAGTTTTGTTTCAACATAACTCCTGATCTAACTCAAGAGGTGATAAGTCAATGCTTGCTTAGAATCATCTACTTCGAACTGACTGAGTGCTCCACATCTCGTCCTGCTCGCCCCTTTTCAATTCAAACAGAACTTAGGAAGTTGGCGGGGGAAATGTACTGGACTTAAGCTTTGTACAGCTTTCGGAAAATTGCATGCGCGACCCTTCGGGTCGCGCATTTGTTTTTACACCACATTATTCCACCAACTTCTCTGCTTCTTTAAAGTTAATAGAGAGCAACTTACTACCTCCATCTACGCCAATCGTTACACCGTAGAGCATATCACAATGATTCATAGTTTCTCTGTTATGAGTAATCACGAGTAACTTACTATGCTCAGATAATCGCTTAAGCATCGCTCCATATTTACGAGCGTTTGATTCGTCAAGCGGAGCATCAGTTTCATCAAGCACCATAAATGGTGGTGGGGTGATCGAACTCATTGCAAACAAGAGCGCAATAGATACGAGTGCTCTCTCCCCTCCTGAAAACATACTTATCTCCTTTACTTTTTTATTTGGGAGAGAAACATCTAGATCAATACCAAGCTCACTTATCTCATTTCCTTCTTCATCAATCTTCACATTTTTTACAAGGATAAGTTTGGCTTTACCTGAAGGAAATACTTCTCCAAAAAAATCACTAAAGACAACCGACATCTCCTCTACCCCTTGAGAGAACCGAGATGAGAGTGTGAGTGTGAGCTCATCGATAAGCATAAGAAGTTTTTCTTCGCTTTGTTTAATATCAGTAAGTTCCTGTGTAAGATACTCATCACGCTCTTTAGTTGTCTTGTATTCTGCAATCACTTCCTCTTTGTTTGGAATACCGGCTTCCTCAATACGAAGTTTAGAGCGTTCAATAGCACGCATAAGATCCTGCTTTTTCAAATCTCTATACTTCTGATCTGGTTCTGCTGTTTTATAATCAAGAAGTATTTTGCCAACAATAATAGCTCCTTCTTGAAGAAGCGTTTGATAGTGTTCGAGACGAAGCTTAAGCTCCCCTTCTTCTTGTTTACGAAGTAAAATAGCACTCTCTAGTTCACGAAGCTTACTTTCAAGAAGCATAATTTTTTTCTCTTCTTCATGGCGAGAAATTTGTTTTTCTTCTTTCTTTCTATCAAGGAGGAGGAGTGTTTCTTGAAGGTCTCGTATCTCATCTGTAAGAATGGTACGAGAAGTTTCTTGTTCTGTAATAGATGAGATAAGTGTTTCTATCTCTTGTTTCATTATCTCTTTTTTAGAAACATCTACCTGAACATATTTATTAAAAAAATCATGTACTGTTGTTGTAAGCTTATTAGCAGACAATGATGCTTTATCGATATCAGGAACAGCAAGCATTGATGTTACATCCACTAAACCATTGACTATCATTGTATGACTCATCTGTAGTTCAGGAAGTGGAATAACTGCATCAACAGCATCTCTATCTTTTGCTAACTCTTTTTCCAAGAAAACTTTTTCACCCTCAAGACGTCCCAGTGTTTTCATAACCTGATCTTTACGTGAGAGAAGCAGATTAATTTCTGCTTTGATTCTATCTTTCTCAGCTGCTGTCCCGTCTTCTTTGTGTGTAATAACATCTTTACCAGATTCTCTTAGGATATGTAGCTCTTTTTCAATAGACTGTACGACTGTTGTTAAAGAGTCTGACGTCCCCTGTTCATTGATCTTGTCACGAAGAAGAGCTATTTCACTATCTTCTTTATGAAAATACACAACCAAAAGTCCATGTAGATTCTTTCTCTCCTCTTCCTGCGATTCAATCTTTTTTACCTGACGCTCAAGATGAGATAAGTGTGGTTTAATTTCTGCACGAAGAAGCTCAACTTCACGAACATGTACTTTTACCTTCTCAAGTTTACGAGCACTTTCATTCAAGCGTATATGATAGACACGAAGACCGAGTGCATCTTCGAGTGCTTCTTTTCTATCCTTTGGAGATGCAAGCAAGATTCTATCTGCTTCTCCTTGATTGATGATTGTGTGTGCACTACCTCCAATTCCTGCAAAAGAAAGTAGTTCTTGTACATCCTTCAAACGAACTTTTGCATCATTGAGTGTATAGTCACTTGTTCCATCGGCGTACATAATACGTGAGAGAATCAATTCATCATACACAAGGTATGGTGCTAGTGCTTCACTGATATGTGCTGTATCTCGTGAGACAGAGTCACCTTCTCTTTTTTTGTTATCAATCACCATTGTAACTGACGCACGAGACATGGCAGCTAAATGCTCTGAGCCTTTAAAAATGACATCAGCGCCGATTTTTCCTCGCATACTTTTCATAGATTGTTCACCAAGTACAAATCTAATCGCTTCTGCAATGTTTGATTTACCAGAACCATTTGGACCAACAACGCCGGTTACCTGCTGGGTAACATCAATCGTTGTCTTTTTTGCAAATGACTTAAAGCCGTGAATAGTAATATAGGAAAGACGCATGAAAATATAGATAAATTATATCACGGTCTACTGTACCCTTCTTGTGTATTAAGAAATGATATACTTACACAATCACCTCATGAAAACATACTCGTTTACAACGTATAATATTTTTAAGACTCATTTTCCTTTTGTACGACAAAATATTGGAAATCTCTGCTCAAAGAATGATTTTGTAGCATTACAAGAGTGGGTAAGTAGTCTCCATGTACGAGACGGTGAACATATAGCAACCTGTACCACCTTTACTGTTCCATTTCGAAATGTACAAACAGGCACCGCAACTATTTCTCGCTATGAACCTGTAAGTATTCTTGAGCTCACATCTCGTGAACGTGAACTTGGTATCATGACTCGTAAAAGTATGCTCCTTACTGCACATGCTTTAGATAATGGGGATATACTTCATATCGCAAATATTCATTCACTTAACTTTGTTACGAACAATACCTGGAAAAATCAGATTGATTATTTCCTAAGACATTTACCCGAGCATGGGCCACTTATTTTTGCTGGAGACTTTAACACATGGCATCCTGAACGTTTTAATTATCTTGAAAAAAAATTACACGACCATAGACTTCACTATGCAAACTATGATCACAATATTATTATGCGGCTAGACCACATCTTTACTCGCGGACTAGAAGTATTGGAAACAAAAGCAGACATTAACATGCACACCTCTGACCATTACCCGATAACACTTACCTTTACACTCAAGGAAGAAAACGGGCACGCTCACCACACACACTAAACCAGTATGACAATCTCACAATCAATTATTCTAGGCATCATAGAAGGACTTACTGAGTTCCTCCCTATTTCTTCTACAGGACACATGATTATTGTTTCTCATTTTCTTCATATTGCAGAATCTATAACCCTGACAACATTTCAGATCGTGGTACAACTTGGAGCTATTCTTGCTGTAGTAGTCACATACTATAAAAAACTTTTTAAAGTTGAGATGATTAAGAAACTTATTGTTGCATTCATTCCTACAGGTATCGCTGGAGTAATTATTTTCCCATATATCAAACACTTATTAGAAAATGAAAAACTTGTAGGGATCATGCTCTTGCTTGGGGGTATTGTGATTATTCTTGTTGAAAAAAAGTATGCAAAAAATATAAAAGATAATAGTTTAGAAGTCACTCAAATTTCGTACAAACAAGCTTGTCTTCTTGGACTCTTTCAAGCACTAGCGATTATCCCTGGAGTATCAAGATCAGGCGCTGTAATAGTTGGAGGGTTGTTGCAAAAGATATCAAGAAAAGCACTTATTGAATTTACTTTTCTTCTAGCTGTTCCTACTATGACCGTTGCCACTCTTTACACAATCCTTAAGAAACATAATGACCTCTCTCTTGATTCTGTAAGCCCTATTCTTATGGGAACAGTAGTCTCATTTATTGTTGCACTTTTTGTAATCCGTTTTGCTCTTGCGTATATCCGCAAACATTCATTTAGTATATTTGGGTGGTACAGAATTATCGTTGGAATTATTGTCCTCATTATACTTTGGTAACAGGACAGCTTGTAGCTTGTAGCGAGACTATACAGAACACTTAATACAATACAAATGCGTGACACCTACGGCGTCACGCATTTATATTGTATTAAGCTGCCTACTACCGGCTACAAGCTAATGGCTGTGTCTTCTATATTTCTTTGCAATTTTCACACGATTAAGTTCTTTTTCAACAAGGCCTTCAAAAAGTGAAAAATCTTCATCATCAACTTTTTCTTCTAGCATAGACTGTGCTCGCTTAAGAGCTTCTTCTGCACGCTCAGCATCAAGCTCATCTACCATCTCACCACGTTCAAGAAGTACCACAACTTCTGTAATACCTTTTATATGTGGACGTACATTCACAAGTCCTTTATACACAGAATAACCAACACCTGACCCACTTTTTCTAATAATCATCTCCCCTGCTTTGATTGTAGAAACGAGTGGTACGTGTTTATTAAGCACAGTAATCACACCACTTGTTGTTGGAAGACTAATACTATCCACGACTTCATCGGTGATAACTTTATCTGGTGTGACTACTTTAAGTTTAAGCATATAGAGATTAGATCGTACCTACTTAGTTGCGTTATGTTTTGCAATAACATCATCAATTGACCCTTGCATGTAAAAAGCAGATTCTGGAATATGATCATGCTTTCCTTCGAGAATTTCTTTAAATGATCTTACGGTATCCTCGCGTTTTACATAAATGCCTTTTGCCCCAGTAAACTGTTCTGCTACGAAGAATGGCTGTGAAAGGAACTTCTGAATACGACGAGCACGCTGAACAGTCTTCTTGTCCTCATCAGAAAGCTCATCCATACCGAGGATAGCAATAATATCCTGAAGATCCTTGTAACGCTGAAGCACCTTCTGTACACCACGAGCAACATCATAGTGTTCTTGTCCTACAATGTCTGACTGAAGAATTGTTGAACTAGAGTCAAGAGGATCTACCGCTGGATAAATACCAAGTTCAGAGAGCGGACGTGAGAGCACCACAGTTGAGTCAAGGTGTGAGAAGGTTGTTGCAGGTGCCGGATCAGTAAGGTCATCCGCTGGCACATACACAGCCTGAACAGAAGTAATAGAACCATTCTTAGTTGATGTAACACGTTCCTGAAGTTGTCCCATTTCTGTAGCAAGAGTTGGTTGATATCCTACGGCTGATGGCATACGCCCGAGAAGCGCAGAGAGTTCGGAGCCTGCTTGAGTAAAACGGAAGATGTTGTCCACGAAAAGGAGGAGGTCTTTATTTTCTTCATCACGGAAGTACTCCGCCATAGAAAGTGCAGAAAGTGCCACGCGAGCACGAGCTCCTGGTGGTTCGTTCATTTGTCCGAACACAAGCACTGTCTTGTCGAGCACACCTGACTCTTCCATTTCACGGTAGAGGTCATTTCCTTCACGAGAACGTTCACCAACACCAGCAAAAATTGAATACCCGCCGTGTTCTGATGCAATGTTACGGATGAGCTCTTGAATCACCACAGTCTTACCAACTCCTGCTCCACCAAAAAGCCCAACCTTGCCTCCTTTAAGAAACGGACAAATGAGGTCAACCACCTTGATACCTGTTTCAAGCACTTCTGCTTTTGTTGATTGCTGATCAAATGTTGGTGCAGCACGGTGAATTGGGTATGTCTTAGCAGTTTTGACTGCACCTTTCTGGTCAATAGGAACACCTGTCACATCAAACATACGCCCAAGGATTTCCTTTCCAACCGGTACCTGAATCGCAGCTCCAGTATCCACCGCTTCCATACCACGGGTGAGACCGTCTGTTGAAGTCATTGCGACTGTACGCACATCATTGAATCCAAGATGCTGTGCTACTTCAAGAGTAAGCGTAGATCCGTCCTCTTTAGTGATAACAAGAGCGTTCTTAAGTGCTGGCACACCATCCTTAAAGGTGATGTCTACGACTGGCCCTACGATTTGTGTAATTGTTCCTTTGTTCATATGTTTGAATTAATAATGTTAATAATATTCCTATTGCTTAAAAGCAAAATGATGAGCTCAACATCTTGAGCACATTATTTTGCTTTTATGCGGAAAGCGCCATGGCGCCGGATGTAATCTCTGCAATCTCTTGCGTCACTGCATCTTGGCGAGCACGGTTGTAGTAGAGCTTAAGATCATCTTGTAATTCCTTTGCATTATCTGTTGCACTCTTCATGGCAAACATGCGAGCTGAATGTTCTGAAGCATAACTCTCAAGGATTGCTCCATAAATAATATTATGAATCATCATCGGGATAATACTTGTGAGTACTGCATTTTTACTTGGCTCATATTCATAACGTGGCTCACCGTGGTATGACCTAGGTTCCCCTTCTGAAGAGAACGGGAGCAGTTGAAGTGCTGTTGGAGTAAATGAACTTCCGGAAGTGAAGTGTGTGTAGAGGATTTTTACAGTACCAATTTTCTTTTCACGATACCAATCAACAATAAGTGTTGCTGTAGCGTGTGCATCATCACCTGTAAGAACAGCATGATTAAATGATGCCAGTGTTTCAAGATGAAGTTTCTTGGCAACTTTTTCTGCATACTTACCAAAAGCAATCACCTTAAGATGTTTACGTTTATTTTCTGGGTACTCTTCTAAAAGTTTACGATATACGTTTACATTATAACTTCCGCAAAGACCTTTATTTGAAGCAATAAGAATAACAACATCTCCTTCTACATGATTTGAAGTGAGAAGATGATGACGAGAAAGAGAATCAAGAGAAATATCATGAAGCACATTCTGAGCCTCCTCGTGGAATGGTCGAAGAAGCATTGCGTTATCGATTGCTTTCTTCATCTTTGCTGCAGAAACCATCTCCATTGTTTTGGTGATTTTCTTTATGTTCCCGACACTTTTGATTTTTTCTTTAATTACTTTTGTTTGCATTTTGTTTACTTCGTAAACCGCAGAAGAACGCAGACTTTACGCGGAATGTCGCGGAAAGAATGCATTGCTTGATTTCTATGCGGACCGCTTACTTGATTCTACGTATGAAGCGAGGGCTTCTTTAAGTGCAAACTCGAGTTCATCTGACCAATCCTTGTTGAGCGACGCAATAAGATCTTTGTGGGCGGTACTCATAAATGAATGCATTCCTTTCTCCCATACAACAACATCAGGCACATGTACATGATCAATATATCCGTTGTTCACCGCATAAATAGATGCAACCTGAAGACCTACAGAAAGTGGAGCGCCGTTTGCCTGCTTAAGCATTTCCCCTGTTCGCTTTCCTCTTTCAATTGTCTTCTTGGTATCAGCATCAAGATCAGAATCAAACTGAGCAAATGATTCAAGCTCACGATACTGTGCCATAGCAAGCTTCATCTTACCAGCATTTTTCTTCATAGGCTTTGTCTGAGCAGATGACCCCACACGAGACACTGAGAGACCAACATCAATCGCTGGACGCATACCTTTATAGAAAAGGTTAGCGTCGAGGAAAATCTGTCCGTCAGTAATAGAAATCACGTTTGTCGGAATGTATGCTGACACATCACCTGCTTGAGTTTCGATAATTGGAAGCGCAGTGATTGACCCACCTCCTGCTTGTTCGTTACGACGACACGCACGTTCAAGAAGACGTGAGTGTAGATAAAACACATCTCCTGGATACGCTTCACGTCCTGGTGGGCGCTTAAGAAGCAGTGACATTTCACGGTATGCAACCGCGTGCTTAGAAAGATCATCGTACACAACAAGCACATCCTTCTGCTTATTCATGAAGTATTCAGCAACTGCTGTTCCTGCGTATGGCGCAAGATATGAAAGTGATGCAGAGTGTGAAGCGCCCGCAAGAACAACAACAGTATATTCAAGCGCTCCTGCTTCACGAAGTTTTTCAACAATCTGGGCAATCTTTGATTCCTTCTGGGCGATAGCAACATATACACAAATAACTCCATTACCTTTTTGGTTAATGATTGTGTCAATTGCAATAGTTGTCTTACCTGTCTGACGATCACCAATGATAAGCTCACGCTGTCCACGACCAACTGGGATCATGGCATCAATTGCCTTGATACCTGTTTGCATCGGAACATTCACAGGCTCACGATCCATCACGCCAGGAGCAATTTTCTCAACAAGTTCACGATCCTTAAGACCTGAAAGTGGCTTCCCATCGACAGGATTCATGAGTGGATCAACCACGCGTCCAAGAAGTTCTTCACCTACTGGGATTGAAAGCACTCGTTTTGTACGAGTTACTTCCTCCCCTTCTCGCACCTGATCTGCACCAGACACAATCACCACACCAACCATGTCAGATTCCAAGTTAAGAGCAAGACCTTTTGCACCAGAAGCAAATGTAAGCTCCTCCATACTTGCACACGAAAGAAGTCCTGAAACTCTTGCGATACCATCACTTACAGAAACAACGGTACCGAATTCTTCAACTGAAACAGCTGTAGAAGTTTCTGCAATTTTTTGTTCGAGTTCTTTGATTATTTTTTCTACTGACATATTGTGTGGTGATAATTATGTATTTCTGGTTTTTAACGATTAGTAAGTTGTTTGATGATTCTCTCGGCACTTCCGTCATATATCATTCCTCGCCATCTTGCTTTGAACCCTGCAAGAACATGTGTATTGAGGATAACTTCGTGTTCTGCGGTCTTATCTCCTACAATTCCTTTAATCTTTTGAATTGATTCATTTGAAAGAGGAAAAGGTGACTCTATCTGAATACTATCTTTCTTGCCTACTTGCAAAGCAACTTGCACAAGTGCCTGTTTAATAGAAGGGAGTAACGACAACATTTTATACTTACTAAGCAAAGAAACCACCTCATGTAAGGTCGTGCGTTCTTCGATAATAAGCATTGCAAGTTTACGAGAAAGTGACATATCGGCTATGATGGATTATGCACTTATGCGAGCTATTAGTGCATCATTTTCTTCTTTTGTCATCTCTTTTGCTAACGTTTTTGCATACAATGACGCAACAAGGTGTGGAGCTTTTTGTGCAAAAGCTTTTTCAACAGTTGCATTGAGGGCTTTTTCTTCTTCGTCGAGTTTTTCTTTACGAAGAGCAATTGACGCTTGTGCTTCTTGCTCAAGGGTGGCAGTCACTTCACGAGCAAGTGACTCTGCATTTCCTAAAATAGCATCTTTTTCTTTGTGTGCTCCTTTGATGATTACATTTTTCTCCTCTTCTGCGTTTGCTAATTTACGCTCAGCTTCATGAGCTTGTGTAAGACCACGTTCAATAATACCCTCTCGTTCACTGAGAGTCTTACCAATTTTTCCAAAGAAAAATTTATTGAGAAGGAAAAGGATAATAAGGAAGTTTACAAAGTTAGCAAGTGCAACATGCCAATTAAAACCTACTGATCCTAGAATGTTAAGAATTTCATTCATACAATTACAAGGCAACAAGCAAACTGCAATTAGTAATTAGGTGACCCATATTGCTAGTTGCTTTTTACTCTTTGCTGTTTGCTGTTACTTAAGAAGGAAGAATGCAACAAGCGCGAAGATTGCTGTTGTTTCTGTCATCGCAACTCCAATGATCATCTTAGAGAAAAGTGACCCTTCGATATCTGGGTTACGTCCGATTGCTTCCATGGTTTTACCTACGAGATATCCTTGGCCGATAGCAGTTCCTATCATAGCTAAGATACACATTCCTTTTGCGATATAAATTGCTGCTTCTGGTGTCATATAATAATAGATTGTTAGATTATAGATGATAGATGATAGATAAATACAAAAAATATGTAAAAACTAAACAACTTTCACCATTTCAATAAAAATTCGCCTTTGTGAGGCTGATGCGCACAGTATAGCAGAAATAGAGCTTAGGGACTAGTGGTAAAAAACTGACTAACTGGAGCAATATTATCGAACAGATTTGGCTCAAAAACTAATGATGCTCGCCGCCTTCTTTTTTGAGAACAAGAGAATAGTACACCGTTACGAGTGCGACGAATACGATAGATTGAACGACACCAACTAGAACCCCCATCCCCATCCAAATAGCAGGAACACCAAAGGCAAAGGCACCAAGAAGAATCACGGTAAGAACTTCATGAGCAAAAAGGTTACCAAAAAGACGAAGTGAAAGTGAGAGCATCTTTGCGAGCTCAGAAATAATTTCAATAAGACCAACCAAGAAGCCGATTATTGCAACTGACCCCTCTCCCATTCCTTTTCTAAAACCTGTAACAACCTGTTTAATCTGAATGAAGTGTGAGAGATACCCAAAAACCCCCTGCTGTCGCATACCAACAATCTGCATCGTAAGTACAACAGCCATAGCAAGACCAAATGTTGTATTAAAATCAGTTGTTGCTCCTCGGAAAAGCGGCACATGCTCACCATCAATTACTACAGAAAAACCAGAAATACCAGGCATCATCGGAAGTAGGTTAGCAACAAGAAGATATACCATGAGCGCCCCAACATACGGAATGACTACTTTTGCCTTTTCCTTTGTTCCAACAATAGACGTTATGAACGCTGCGATTTGCTCATACAACACTTCCATGAGGTTCTGGAACTTTCCTGGAATAAGTTTTGATTTTGAAACAGCAACACAGAGGGCAATGAGAAGAATAGTAATGAAAAGAATAGTGATTGAAGATGTAGCAATTGTAAAAGGACCAACACTACCAAGCGTAGGCGCAGCTATTGTTGGTATCTCTTCATGAACACGAAGAATACTAGTATTTTCAGTTACAGTATGACCCACTTCATGTTGCTCTGTTGTTGTTTCCTGTATTGTCTCTTCCATAATGAAAGATATTCTACCATATGATATTGCTTGTAGCTATTAGCCTGTAGCCTGTAGCCTGTAGCCTGTAGCCTGTAGCCTGTAGCCTGTAGCCGAAATTATATGAAATACCAAATACAATACAAATGCGTGACACCGTAGGTGTCACGCATTTGTATGTAAGCTAAAGACTACTAACTAATATCTACAAGCTATACACTTATCTTGCTAGCGCTTCATCAAGCACTGCCTTGAAATACTCGTATGGTCGCGCACCGTCAATAAGTGCCACAACTTCATATCCATTTTTAGTCTTAATCAATACAAATGATGCCGGCGTCCCCTGCACTCCAGCGACAGTACCATCTTGAATGGATGCAGTAACAGCATCACTTGATTCCTGTGACAGCATACATGCATTGAATGTTTCCTGATTAACACCTATGTTCTTTGCAAGTAGTTCTTTTTGCCCACTAGGAAAAACCATATTCTGCCTCTCATACTTATAGTCAAAAATACTTGTTACATATTCTTCTCGCTTAGTAGCTCCAAGATTCTTACCAACACAATAGATTGCTCGTGATTCTTCAAATGCATTTTTGTGAATCTGTGTAAGTGGGAAAAAACGATAGACAAAACCAATTTTGGAAGCGTACTCAGCTTTAATTTTTTTAATAGTTGGACTAAGTTGTGCACAAAATGGGCACTCTGTATCTGAATACTCGACAAGAATAACATCACTCTTTGTATTCCCTGTTATAAGATCAGATTCATCGACAGATCTTCCATTAAACATAGTTACTGTATTTTTTTGCACACCTGACGAAGAAGCGATAATCGCCCCATATACAATATGCGAAAAAGAAAGAACAAGTGCGGCAATGATAATAGCGACCGGAGTTGTAAGAGGTATTGTGTTAAAGAATTGTTTAATTTTTTGCATATCGTTTATACTATAATGTACTTAATCATACCATGAATAAAAAGAAGCTTCCTAGAATTTCAAGAACCATGTTCAAGCATATTGTTTTTTCTGGTCTTTTGGAATTTGGCCCTGTAATTCTTTTTCTTGCTTCGTTTGAACATGTCAAAATCTACGAGTCGACGATCATTCTCATGATTGCAACAATCATCTCAACGTTTGCCACGTATCGACTTCAAAAACGCATTCCATATCTTGCGCTCTATGTTGCGATGATCACTATAGTTTTTGGCTATATGACACTCCACTTTAGAAATGTGAAGTTCATTCAAATGCGTGACACTCTATACGACGCAACATGTGCGCTTACCCTTATCATCGGAATTCTCCTTAATGTGCCATTTTTTAAACTTGTTTTTGATAATGTTATCCCTATGACATTACGTGCATGGAATAAACTTACTCATTTATGGATTGGATATTTCATACTCATTGCTGTCGCAAATGAAATTGTACGAAGAACATATCCACTTCATATATGGTTTGATTTCAAAGGATGGATAGTTTTTGCTACTGCTGTTTTTGGATTAACAGCGTTGTACTTGAGTTACGAAGAGAAAGAAGACAGTGTGTAACTCGAGAAACTTAGCCTCGAAGACATTCAAAGCCGACAAGCGTAGGATGCTGTAGCTGAAATTCTACGGGATGCAAATTATATACAAATACGCGACGACCTTCGGTCGTCGCGTATTTGTATCCCCCTCCGCGTATGTCTGCGTCTATTCCGCCACCTTCTGCGTAAAGCTATTTGACCTCAAAACTTGCTCGCACTATTGCAGTAATTTTCTTCTCAATAGTTGATGTATCATACGCTCCATAATCACTTACATCAGTGCTATTTTTTTGAGTTACTTGAAATACTCCTTGAGATGCATCTTTCACGCCTCCAATACTGTCCCCTGTACTTTTAGCAATTGCGACAGCTCTCTCTTTAGCATTAGAGGAAGCTTCTTCAAGAAGTTCTGCGCGTATATCTGCAAGTTTTGTATAAAAGAAATCAACAGATACAGTCTGCACCTGAACACCTAGTACTGATAATTCTGTTGGGGCATTTAAAGAGAGATCGCGAATTGTGTTAACATCTTCACTCTCAATAATGATTGCCTGATTGAGACTATAGGTAAAAAACCCAGAACACTGCTGACGACCAGAGTTATCGTACATGACCTGACTTTGTGACTGACAAATCACGGTCTGAGTAAGTGGTTGTACAGTAATTGATTTTGCATCAATACCATGATTTGTTAGATACTTTACTGTTACCAATTGCAGTTCTTTCATCTGCTTCGCTACATATGTATAGTTTTCTTGTGTTGCTTGTTTAGTGATAATAAAATTCCATTTTGCTGCATCACTTTCCACAATACGCTCTGCAGTACCTGTCACAGAGATTGCATTATGACTATTGATACTCGAAAGTCCTCCTGCAAGGACAAAAGAACTCATAACCCATGCGATACTAATAAGTACACCAAAAGCAACAATATTATTTTTAAGAAGTTCTTTTAAATTATTCATATACGTTAAATATACTATTGAGTATATACCCAAGAAGGGCTTTACAACAAGTAAGTTCAGTTGTAGAATGCACCTGTGGTTAATAGGTACAAAACCAAAACACCACAAGGAGACATCCTGATACAACAAGATGTCACAAAACAATAGCATTTACATAACGAGGTTCCCATGTTACAAACAGCACCTGCAGTGGCAGGAAGAAGAAAAATGAATGAAGAAAAGCTTGCTCGTGTTCGTGACACAATGACCATTGAAAGGATCAAGCAGATCATTTCGACGGCATCAGATCGAAACGAGGGCTTCACCATTCAAGTTGTGAGCCGTCGCGTACATAGCCGAGCCGCTACAGTTTCGTTCAAGAACATGACGCCAAGTCACGTCTGCATCACACTAGACGGGCGCTACGGTTTCTGTGCCGAAGGACGAAGCTACATCACAACAAGTCCTGACAATGGTCTTGTATTCATGAATTGGCTCAGCGACGCGAACAACAAAGGCCCAAAAAAAGAAGAATACAGTCAGCCAACTTGCGAGTTCCGGCAGACCAACTAGCTGTTCAATCAGCAACAAAGACGAGCCTTGTGCTCGTCTTCATTTATTGTATATATCAAAAAAGAAATTATCTGCTATCCACCAGAACTTCCTGCGTATGCTCCTTTGGTTTTACTGATTCATAGATTTTTGCAAGATTTCCCTTTTCATCAATCAAAAAACTCATACGTTCAATTCCCATATATTCTCTACCCATAAACTTTTTCTTTTTCCATACACCGTATGCTTCACATGTAGTTCCATCAACATCCGCAAGAAGTGGGAAAGGGAGTCCAAATTTCTCAGCAAATTTTTTATGACTTTTTACAGTATCTTTACTGACACCAAGAACCACAAGTCCTGCCTCGACTAACGCTTTATAATTATCTCTAAAGTTACATGCTTCAGTAGTGCACCCTGGTGTATCATCTTTTGGATAAAAATAAATCAGCACTTTTTTACCTTGATACTGTTCTAATGAGTGGGTCTTTCCATCCTGATCTTCTAAAGAAAATGTTGGGGCTTTTTTGTTGAGTTCTACCATGTAAGAAAGTATACCATCTTCTTAATCGTTCATTTTCTATACACACTTTTTACAGACGCCGTAGATTTCAAGTGAGTGTGTTGTTGTAGTTTTAAACTTTTTACTCTTACGTAGCATCTTCTTAACAGCATCATCGACAGATACTCCTTCTATTTTTTCTATCGTTTCGCATTTACTGCACACAAGCTGATGAGAAGCTCTTCCTGTTTCTAATTCATAATGAGCATGACCATGATTAAAATCAAGACGACGTAGAAGCCCTGCTTCATGAAGAGAGGAAAGGTTGCGATACACTGTCGCTTGATCAATATTTTCTTTTTTACGAAGGATATCAACAAGCTCATACACAGTGATTGGCTGCTTAACTTTTGCAACAGTGGCAAGTATAAGAAGACGGTGCCCTGTTACCCTAAGCCCTGCTTCTTGTACCATTGTTTGTAATTCTTCCTGCGAGTAGACTGCCATAATACTTCTCATTCTATCACAGGCACTCATTGTTGCAAATAGTTCGCAAAGAATGTAGACTATAACTCTATGGTTTCAACCTCTTCCACAATCTCATTTATACTCATGCTCATATCTGCGAGCGCGCTTCCACTTTTGGCATTTCTTGCACTTTTACTCAGAAGAAATCTCTTTCAAGGGAAGCTTAAGCTTATATTTCTTAGTATAGGGCTCGGACTTCTTCTTTTTACAGTATTTGACACCTTTAAGGAACATGGGGAGGACTTTAATTTACTTGATGGAGTCGCAGCACTTATCACTGCAGGAGTAACACTATTTATTCTTTCGCATTTTAATCACACCCATGCTCACGCCCGTGAAGAAGGTGGAGCAAAAGGAATTATTATCAGTGAAGCATTTCATTCACTTATTGATGGGGCAGTGATCGGAGCAACATATCTTGTGAGTCCGCTTCTTGGCTATGCCGCAACAATTGGAATTATTACTCATGAACTTCCAAAAATTATTGGGACAATCACAGTACTACGAAGTTTTGATCTTTCTATTCGCAAAACAATTCTTTATGCTATCTTTGCGCAAATTGGCTCCCCTGTTGCAGCTATTCTTGTCTATGTTCTTGGTAAACATATTAACAACGAACAATTCCATGCGCTTGAAATTGCAAGTGTTTCTTCTTTGGCTGCTATAGTTCTCTGGATTATTTATCTTGAAGTTAGATTCCATAGAAAACATTCAGATTCTCATAGTCATCCCCACTAACCTCTAGATTTTTGAAAGAACTTGACAAATAATTTGTACATGCTATAATTGTAATTGGGTGGGTAGTTGTAGAGCTACTTGAGAACACGTTAGATAGGTTTTCTGTCGTGACTAGGTGGTCGTAAGGACTTCCAACGCCAGCGACTGATTTTAATATCAAAAAAACCTTCTTGGATTTCCTTGTATCTTGGTATTGTGTATTACAAGTAAAACCAGTACATGGGGAAAGTGTTGAAAGCTAGAGATTCGGCTTTGAAATGTGGTGCAACCATACGTTCAGCTTTATTTTGCGAGTGAGATGCCAAACATCTCCTCAAGCAAGTTCCTGCTACCCACCCACCTTCCATGGACCACTCAATTGAGTTGGTCCATTTTCTTTTTTATACACAAATTGCCCCATTTGCTTTTGCATTTTTCTACCATCTACAAGCTAAGCGATCTATATTCTGTCGTCTACCTAATAATTCCCCCACCGATACACTTCTCTCCATCATAAAGCACGAGCGACTGACCAGATGCTTTGGTTATCTCTCCTTCCACAACCTTCATATGGGTTGCATCTACCACTTCAACTTTTGCGAGTGGTGCACGATATCTTGCACGAGCTTCAAATATATCTCCTTTAGTTATTGTCTGTGTCCAATTTGTTTGATCAAGCACAAAAATTTCTCCACTATCTTCTTTGGGAGGTGTGTGTGACACTGTGAGTGTGTTTTTTTCAAAATCTTTTGCAATAACAAAGTATGGGGCATCATCAGTAGTCTTTTTAGCGATTGTAAAACCGTGTCGCTCGCCGATAGTATAGAACATCACCCCTTCATGAGTACCAATAATTTCTCCTTGCTCATTGAGTACATGTCCGTGTTCTTCAGTAATGTATTGTTTAAGAAGTGTCTTAATATCAATTGTTCCAACAAAACACAGTCCTTGGCTGTCTTTTTTCCGACTAACTGAAAGACCATACTTCTCAGCGAGAGTTCGTACATCTTCTTTTTTCATACCACCAACAGGAAAAAGAATTGATGGGAGTAATTCTTTTTTAAGAGTCCACAGGAAATATGTCTGGTCTTTATTCTTATCTTCACTTGTAAGCAGTGTTTCTCCGTCTGTCTTTGCATAATGCCCTGTTGCAACAAAATCTGCCCCCTGCACTTTTGCCCATTTCAAGAATGCACCAAACTTCACTTCACGGTTACACATCACATCAGGGTTAGGAGTGCGTCCTTTACGGTACTCTTCTATCATGTAATCAATAACACCTTTCTTGTATTCTTCTTCTAGATCAAGAGTTACGAATGGGATATCAAGATGTGCTGCAACGCGCATCGCATCTAATCTATCCTCCTTCCATGTGCACTCAATAAAATCTGGTTGCCAGACTTTAATAAATACTCCTGTAACATCATATCCTTGCTGCTTAAGAAGTAACGCAGAAACAGACGAATCAACTCCGCCTGACATTCCTACAAAAACTTTCTTAGCATGTATCATATCTGTAATCTACCATGTGAAGGTACAAAAACAAAAATACCCGTATGTGGGTATTTTTATTTTTTTGGATTAATAAATTTTTATTGTGTAACAATACTCCCCACGATCGGGTCGACAGTTTCTGCATCCGCCTTTCTACTTTCTACAACAAGAAGCCATTGTCCATCATCTGACTTAGCAACACGCCACACTGATCGCTCTGACTCAACAACTTCCCATTCACGTGAACCAACCGCAACCACTCCCTGTGAATTAATAACTTTTACCTGAGGTGCAATAACCTTAGTAATATAGTCAGTAGGTGAATATCCTCGTCCACCTTCAAAACTGAAATACATTTCAAAAAGTGGTTTTGCAACTACATCGGTAACTTTTATAAGTGCTCCATCTTTTTCGATGGTAGTAGTCGCCCCTTCTGGAAGATCAAATCCGTATTCGAGTAGATTCTCTCCTTCAAAATTTCTTGTAACATTACCAGTAAAAGAAGTCATCATAGCTAATTCTGATTCATCTACAGCTGAAGCATTACGCTTCGCCATCTGACTATTCGCTACATACAATACAGCACAAAGAGCAACAACGCCTATAACAATCGGTACATATCTTTTCATATGCACATAAGTATACGCCTCTTTAAAAAACGTGCAAAAACACATATTTTTATATATGTAAATGGCTATCTCCAAATAAATACTTTGTTTCAAAGTCAAAACTATTATTTTTATTTTTAAACTTTTCCTTGTAATAGTCGTGTCATTTCTTTGCTAAGAAATGCACTTCCTCTCGCCTGCCCGACTCTGAAAAACTTTTAAAAGGAAAGGTTTTGGGGTGATGAAATACACATACAAAAATAGAAACTTGAAATTCAAAACAACTTTTATATATCCAAACTAAAAAATTACATTAAAAAACTATTTGTCCGCTTTATTCGAAAGTCTTTCTCGTAACACTTCAAGCTCATCACGAAGTATTGCAGCAGTTTCAAAATCAAGAATCTTCACAGCTTCTTTCATTTGTTTTTCTTTAAGCTTAAGTAGCTTATCTGGATTCTTGGCAAAGAGTTTTTGATCAACACGAAGTTCTTCATTCACTGCCTTCTCATGGTTTGTCTGAAGCTCCTCAGTAATATCTTTGATATTTTTAATAATTGTTGTCGGAGTGATACCATGTTCTTTATTGAAAGCTTCTTGAATAGCCCGGCGGCGGTTAGTCTCACCAATTGCTCTATCCATTGAACCTGTCATAACATCAGCATACAAAATCACGCGACCGTTCGAGTTACGAGCAGCGCGACCAATAGTCTGAATGAGTGATGTCTCAGAACGAAGAAACCCTTCTTTGTCAGCATCAAGAATTCCAATGAGTGTCACTTCCGGAAGGTCAAGGCCTTCACGGAGAAGGTTTACCCCAACAAGACAATCAAAGTCTCCTTTGCGGAACTTGGTAAGAATCTGAATACGTTCCATTGTCTTCACATCAGAGTGCAGGTACTCAGCTTTTACTCCTTGTTCTTTAAGATATTCAGCTAAGGACTCAGCCATCTTCTTAGTGAGTGTTGTCACAAGTACACGCCCACCTTTCTTTACAGCCTTCACAGTTTCTTCAATAAAATCATGTACCTGACCTTTGTATGCTCCATCAGCACCAACTTTGCGAAGCTCAAGTACCGGATCAAGAAGTCCTGTTGGACGGATAATTTGTTCGACGATTTGTTCCGACTCTTCTCTTTCGTATTTACTTGGTGTTGCACTTACATAGATAACATCCCCCACTCTCTCCTCAAATTCTTCGTAGCGTAACGGACGATTATCCTTAGCACTAGGAAGACGAAAACCATATTCAACAAGTGTCTGCTTACGAGATTGATCACCCGCATACATGCCGTGTAACTGTGGTAGGGTTACGTGTGATTCATCAATCACGGTGAGAAATTCTGGATTACCATTTTTATCATGAGGGAAATATTCAAGCAGTGTGTCCGGTGCAACCCCTGGTGCCTTTCCTGAAAGATGCCGTGAGTAGTTTTCGATACCCTGACAGAACCCAACTTCACGAATCATCGCAACATCATACCGAGTGCGACGCTTGAGACGTTCTGCTTCAAGAATTTTTCCTTCCTTGTCATATTCTGCAAGTCGTTCTTTGAGTTCTTGTTCAATAGTCTGTACAGCACGTTCTCGTGTTGGTACGTCTGAAATAAAGTGCTTTGCGGGGAAAATAAAATAATCATTAACCACTTCTATAAGTTTCATGGAAACAGGGTCAACAGTTTGAAGATGAGAAATTTTTCCTCCTGCAATTTCTATCTGAAGCATAACCGTTTCTGAAATTGGCATAATGTCTATTCGATTACCAAGTGCTCGGAATGTCCCTGGTGAAAGATCAGCATTGGTGCGTTCATAATAAATAGAAACAAAACGCTGCATAAGACTAATCTTCGTAGCACTCTCTCCAACAGAGAGACGGATATTTTCTCGCTCATAATCCTTAGGTGATCCAAGACCATAAATACATGATACTGAAGCTACAATGATAGTATCTGAACGAGTAAGGAGTGCCTGAGTAGAGGCGTGACGGAGGCGATCAATTTCTTCGTTTATCTGTGCATCTTTTTCAATATACGTATCAGTCACAGGCATATATGCCTCTGGTTGATAGTAGTCGTAGTACGATACGAAGTAGTGAACTGCAGCATCAGGAAAAAATGTACGAAACTCTTGTGCAAGCTGAGCTGCAAGCGTTTTGTTATGTGCAATAACAAGCGTTGGCTTCTGAATCTGATTAATTACATTTGCAATGGTAAATGTCTTTCCTGTTCCTGTAGCGCCTAAAAGCGTCTGACGCTTCATGTTTTTTTTAAGTCCATCAACAAGCCCTTTGATGGCTTTTGGCTGGTCTCCTTTTGGTTCAAAACCTTGAATTGCAAAAAGATTTTGTTTTTTATTCCTGTGAATAGGATTACTTGACATGATCAATATACAATTATAGCATACATCTATACCAATTGCCTTGGAGGCATCATGGAGCCAGCTCCTTTTCATTTCGACCTAAACCCTTACCTCTTCACAGGGATCTTTGAGGCTCTGGGGAAGTTTGCTGACATTTTGATTGCAGTGTTTTTGCTCTTTGTTCTTACGATACTTTACGGGAGCAGACACACCAAGACAGAGCAAACCCACAAAGAGATAGGTCTTGTTTCGAGAGAATTTCTCGTTGCGCTCCTTCTCTTGTTGATTGTGTCACTTGTCTTCTACTATGTCCCTTCTCTGCGAGGGATCATCATTCTCTTAGTGGTTGTCATCACACCTTCCGTGCTCATACTGTGGCTGATCGCAAGAAAGAGCCGGTAACCACCAACACTTGAGCAACAGAAAGTGACAATACCTCCAAATGAAAAAGCGCCGCATACACTGCAGCGCTTTTCTTTTGTACAACTACTCTGTCATAAGAGGTCCCACGATCATAGAACCGAGAATTGAAAAAGCTTTACTTGAATGCACTCCTGTACCTCCGCGAGTTCGAAATCCTGTTGTAGCATCTTGCCCACAGAAGTTAGTGATGGGAGTTTTACCACCTGGATGCATCGGAATATAACTGGCAACTGAATAGACTTTGTCTTCAATAATAATCCAACAGTCAGATATAGATGCATGCTTTGCAACCTCAGCGGAAGTTAACTTTGGTTTTTGAGGAGGAGTTACTGGTTTTTCTGGAGTTACCTGAGGTTTCTCAGGGGTTTGCTCTACAGGTTTTGTAGTTGTTACTTGTTGTACTTCTGTAGAGCTAGCAACCTGCACCTCCTGCTGTAGAGCTACCTGCTCAATTTGTAGACGATTACTACGACTGATATATCCTGCAACAGCAACGAAAATAATAATACTTAAAGATACAGATGCAATTATGGTAAAAAATGTTTTCATTGACATATAATTATTGAGGAAGTGAGAATTTTTCTAAGTAGATATTTTTTTTCTTAACACCAAACATGCTTAGCGACTCTGTAAGTGCTGCCATCATGGAAGGCGGGGCACAGAGGAAGAAGGTTCTTGTTGTCACATCTTTTACATCTCTCACAATACCCTCACCGGTAACATACCCTGTAGTATCACTTGGCACAAGATGAAAAACAAAAGATGGATGTTTTTGCATGACAGCAGTAAAAAGTTCTTGATATACAGCATCTACTTGAGTATGAACAGAATAGTAGAAATCGACTGTATAATCAATTGTTTCTTGTCTATAAAGATCTTCTGCCATACGTACAAATGGCGTAACACCGATTCCTCCAGCAATCCATACTTGAGATCGTGCTCCATATCCATAATAGAATTCACCAAACGGTCCTTCAATGTGTGCAGTATTTCCAACCTGAAGACTTTCAAGAGATTTTCTATACCCGTCAACACCACGAATAATAATACGAATTTCTCCAGTATCTTCGATACCACTAATAGTGAATGGTTGTTCTTCATCTGAAACAGATTGAGAATCAACAAATGAAACAACTACAAATTGACCCGGGACGGAAGTTATTTTTTTACCCATAGGACTAAGTGTTATTTCAAAAATATGCTGCCCAATAGTTTCAATACACGAAACAGTATACGTATAATGAGGAGTAAAAAATTTCCTGAGTACTAGCGTGTACACAAATGCAAGAAGTCCAATCGCCGCCATTCCTAAACAAGAATACTTAAGCACTAGATCAGTTTGAATAGTACTTGGGACCAAAAACATATGGATGGCTCCTAAGAAAAAAGCAAACCCCATGAAGTGATATGCATTTTTAAGTGCACGGTATGAAAACATAATTCCTAAAGAAGTAATACCTACGATGAGAAGCATCAGCGCAGCTGAATAGATGGCAAACGTTTTTGGAAGTGTTTTATTGATAGGTACAAAATACTGCAAAATATCCTGTACAGAAATTCCCACAGAACGAACAGCAAGAACAAGTGGATGTACTACAAGCAGTGTAAACGCAATAAAACCTAAATACTGTCGAACAACAACTTGTCTCTCTAAGCCTCCAAAAAAATATTCGATATACCTATGACGAATATTCAAGATGAGTACAACTGCAAAAAGTTGTGCTCCAATAATCCCTGTTCCTTGTCCTACAAGAGTCATCATAGATGTCGTTGCAAATGGTGTATGGAACAACCATGAGATGCATGGCACCCCTACAGCGAGAGTAAGTATTGGCACCCAAAGTAGACGAGAGATAGTATGTGGAAGTATCATACGCAGTTAGATTAAAAAACAAATAAAGGAAACAGATACTCACGAAGTGGTCCACTCCAAAATATGTAATTATAATACCACAGTATAGCTACCCACATAATTCCCCATCGTACGATATACAGTTCAAATATTTTTCCATACTTTGTTTTTGAAAACCTAAAAAGCATATACAAAACAAAAATAAGAGGAGGAGTAAACATAAGCTGCATTCCCCATCCACCCCATGACATATCCATGGTCCAGTTAGGTGCAAGAAATGTAAGCAACATTGGATTAACAAAGTTTGGTCCATTACATATTCCTTCTATACATTCTTTCGCACCATGAGGACCAAACAAAAAAGCAAGGAGAACATACGAAGTGTATCTATTTATTTTTTCAGAAGGCATAGCATTACTCCATGTATAGAGAAGAGCTACGAATTTTTTTACTACTGTCATTACCTTTAAGGATACCATACGATATTGCGTACGTTGGTCACATGGAGAACCATTGACTCACGCTCTATAGAAAAGGTACTATGGCGTAGCTGTGTCACAATGGAGAAGTCAGGTGAACGCTGTCATAACCCTTGTCATTGTTTGGGGGATTGCCGCTCTTTTACTAGCGCTTATTTACAGATTATTTAGAAACAAAAAAATATCTGGAAAACGTGCAAGTGTTTTTGCTACATTTGTTTTCATCGCAAGAGGAACACTGATAACACTCTTGGCTGGCTCATTTCTTCACGATGTATACAAAGAATATACCGAGGAATCTAGGGAATCGTCACATGAATCATTTGAAACAATTCTAGCAAAAGAAGAGGAACATTTGCGAGAAGAAGCTAGAAGAATCGATAGGATATTCAACGAAGAAAAAAAGAAGTTCGAGAAAGAATACGAACTCCTGTTACAGCACTGAACAATCTCGCAAGAGGAACTCAGTGCTTTTTGTTTACAGCAATTACAAGCAAAAATATCTTTTATTACTTGTAGTACCTTTTTATAAAATCATTTTTGAATTCCATAAACGTTCCTGCAAGAATATGTTTTCGTGCGTCTTCGCAGAGAACAGTAAGGAACTTGAGGTTATGTATTGAAGCAAGTGTCGCCGCAAGCATCTCATCTGCTCTAAAAAGATGTGAGACATATGCCTTTGTGTACCCATGTGTGTGCCATGAAGCATCATCTGAAAGTGGTGACATATCATCCTTATACTTTGCATTAGTAAGATTGATACGACCGTCACGAGTGTAGATCGCCCCATTACGCGCAATACGAGTTGGCGCAACACAATCAAACGTGTCTATCCCATTTTCAATACCAAGTAAAATATCGTACGGCTCCCCAATACCAAGCAGGTGTCGAGGCTTCCCTTCTGGTAAAATTTCGTTAACCCACTTCACGGCTGTTGCCATATCTTCCTTAGTAAAACTTCCCCCTATTCCATATCCATCAAAATCCATCGCACCGAGAACTCGGGCTGACTCTTTACGAAGTTCTTCATATGCACCGCCTTGCACAACACCGAAAAGCGCCTGTTGCATACCAGTTGCAGACGAGACTCCTAATCGCTTATGCTCAGCAAGACTTCTTTCTGCCCACGCATGGGTACGAGCAATAGCTTTCTTTTGATATTCAATTGGAGCAAGTGGTGAAGTACATTCATCAAATGCAAAAAACATGTCGGCTCCAAGATTGTGCTGTATCTGCATGCTTCTCTCCGGAGTAAATCTGTGTTCACTCCCATCAATAATAGATTTAAAGGTTACTCCATCATCATCAATATGAGCCAATCGTTCATGAGTCTTTTCTTTTTCTTGTTCAGTTGTTTCTCGTTTACTTAATTCATCTGATGTTGCGATCTTACTCACCCCATGACCAATCGCTTGTCCAAGTGAAAATACCTGGAACCCTCCTGAATCTGTAAACGTAGGACCTTGCCACCCCATCATCTTAGAGAAGCCTCCATGACGAGCAACAAGATCATCTCCCGGTTGAAGATAGAGATGATATGTATTTGCGAGCACACATTGTGAACCAACTTTATCTCGCACATCATCGATAGTTAATGCTTTAACTGTCGCCTTAGTTCCTACAGTAATAAAAGCTGGTGTCTGTATATCTCCATGAGGAGTATGAATCATTCCCGCTCGTGCAAGCGGAGCTTCTTCTGATTTCTTTTGTATCTCAAATGAAAATGACATATGTACTACTCTACCACATGTTTGTTATTTTGACTTATCAATAAAAATATTGTAGTGTGCATATTAATCAGTTCCTTTTCATTCACCTTCATCTAGGAGCTTGCCATAGCCATGCCAGTTGCACTTGCTCTTACAGAAGAGCTGGATATATATACCCCTTGTATAACTAATCAAGGGAACAAGCAAGAAGCGAAGTTGTTTGAGCGCATGCTTTTCTTAGTGAAGGTGACTCTTACAATCACCTCCCGGCACTTCACAAAGCCTCAACAAGAAAAAGTTATCTCTGCACTCCGTTTCTCTGCAAAACATCATGCTGGAATTCGTAGAAAAGATGGAGTAACTCCGTATTTCATGCATCCACTTGAAATTGTTTACCTTCTTCACCAAATGGAGGTCTACGATTTTAAGATCATGGTCGCTGCAATTCTTCATGATGTTGTCGAAGACACCAAAGTAACACTCAAAGAAATAGCTAGAAACTTTGGATCAGCAATACGAAATATTGTTGACCTTATAACAAAACATCCTGATTCTATAAGAAAGTGGCGATACTGGTCACTCATGAAAGAAGAGCCTGACCTTAACTGTAGATGGCGAGTAATTGTTCTTAAGTTTCTAGACAGAATTCACAACATGATGACACTGTGGGCTCTTCAAGAAGAAGACCAGAAGAGAAAACTTCAAGAAACCGTTCAGGAGTTTCCAAGTCTTTACAAAGTGCTTGTACGTACTTTTATAAAACTACACAAAAAGGGAACACTGAAGAAGCGTAACCCCAACCTTCCATTTCGTCTGAATAATCGACTCTACTATGAGATGGGACGCTACGAATCACTACTACCTCATTGAGCTTGCACTATGTATATGTGCAGGCTCTCTTTCTTTAATTGTTATTTATTTTTCTTATACTGTTGAAGCAATAACATCAACAAGTTCTGTATCAAACATACTTGGTAGAATATTTTCTGTATTTAGTTCTTTCACATGAGAAGCTAGCGCAAACGCTGCTTTGGTAAACATACCAATTTCAAATTGTTTAATATCATTATCAAGCACACCTTTAAACAATCCAGGGAAAATAAGTGAGTTGTTGAGTTGATTAGGGTAATCACTACGGCCTGTTGCGATAATAAATGCACCTGCTTCTTTAGCTTCCTCTGGCATAATCTCTGGAACAGGATTTGCAAGTGAAAAAATACTTGGACGCTCTGCCATAGACTTCACCATGTCTTTAGTAACAGTATTTGGTTTAGAAAGTCCAATGAAAATATGTCGTCCAATCATAGCGTCTGCAAGTGTTCCTTCTTGAGGAGTAGCTGTACTTGCTGAGAGTAGTTCTTTCTTTTCTTTTGTGAGGTCATCACGCCCGTCATGAATAATTCCTTTACTATCGCAAAATAAAATATCTGTAATGCCGTATGCAAGTAATAGTCTTGAGACCGCAACACCCGCTGAACCAACACCATTGACGACAATTTTCACCTCTTCTTTTGTTAGTTCTCTTAACTTCAGTGCATTGATTACTCCCGCAAGTACAACAGTTGCTGTCCCCCACTGATCATCATGCATTACAGGAATAGATAATTCTTTGCGAAGCCTCTCTTCTATTTCAAAACATCGTGGAGCTGCAATATCTTCTAGATTAACAGCGCCAAAAACTGGCGCAATTTGTTTTACTGCTTTGATAATCTCTTCTGTATCTTGAGTATCTAAACAAATAGGAAATGCATCCACTCCAGCAAAACTTTTCAGTATTGCAGCCTTACCTTCCATAACAGGAATAGCGGCAAGTGCTCCTAAATTGCCAAGACCAAGGATTGCAGAACCGTCGGAAATAATAGCAACTGTATTTCGTTTCAGTGTATACTCGCGAGCAAGCAACGGATCACGTGCTATCTCACGGCACACTTGAGCTACCCCTGGAGTATATGCTCGGGCCAAATCATCTCTATTTTCTAATGGAACTTTTGTAGCAAGTCCTATCTTACCTTTGTGTAACCTGTGAAGTTCTAATGCTTCTTGATTGTAATCATGATTCATACGTATGATAATTTTTATATATTAAATAACTTCACATTTATTTCTCACCTTCTTCTCGAGTGTCTCTATCTCTTGTTTCATTTCAATAACAAGTTCCAACATTTTTTCAACATCACTTTTCTCAAGCTCAACATCTTCAATTGCTCGTTCAATAATTTTTTTATCATGTTTTAAACCTGACATAATAATCGAATCACCAACAAAAACTGAAACAAATAATCCTGTAGAAAGAAGAACTACTACCCCAATCACAATTGACCCCCCAGAAGAAAATAGTATCCCTGGAATTCCTCCGAATGATTCATAATAATCTGCCATATGCCAAACACCTCTCCAAAAAAGAACAATTCCTGCTCCTCCAATAAAGGTATATATAAATGGATGACGTGCCAATCTCCCTCTAATACGATCCTCCATTTTGTCAAACAAGTAATACACGCTATCAATTATCTTCATAATACAACAAGTATATCGTAAATTATATATACATGTATACAAATGTTTAATTTTTTAATAGTTCAAGTTAAAGGTATACTCATATAATAATGCTATCAATCAAAAAAATACTCCCAACAATAGTATATGGCGGATCAGATGGGGCGGTAACGACATTCTCTGTGATGGCTGGTGCGTACGGCGCAGGACTTCACCCAAACATTATTATCATTCTTGGTTGTGTCAATATTGTGTCTGATGGCTTCTCTATGGCATCGGCGGACTTTTTGTCTGAGGAATCCAAAATGGGCTCAACTGAAAAGAAGTCTTTATCTCAAGCAATTGTCACTTTTTTTGCATTTGTATTAGTTGGTCTTATTCCAATTTCTCCATTTCTTCTTAATCTTATAACTCCACTTCCTGTAAGTAATTTTTTTCTCTCAATACTATTAACTATTCTAGCATTTACAGGTATTGGGTATATCCGTGGAGTAACGCTTAAGAAAAATAAAATCCTTATGGTACTTCAGTCTGTTGGCATGGTTGTATTATGTGCAGGTGTTGCATATTTTGTTGGACAAATAGTAGCAAGCGCTCTTGGCTAACAAAAATCTCTCCATACTGGAGAGATTTTTGTTATTAAAATACTTTAAATAATCCCTGTCGTCTCTACTTCATGTAAAGCTGCATCTTTGCACGCACAACCTTCTTCATCTCTTCTTGCCCCTCATGACCAAACTTATACGGAGCAACTTCGTTTGGATGCTCGTGAAGATAATTCATCTCTCCATCACGAAAGGCCTTACGAATCTCAGTGTTGATATGTACAATTGAAATACCTGCATCAATTGACGCAATAAGATCTTCATCAGTATTTCCACTTGCCCCATGAAGCACCATAGGCACGTCAATCACTTTTTTAATCTCATCTAATCTATCAATACGGAGCTTAGGTTCTTCTGCATCAATAAGCATGCCGTGGACGTTACCAATCGCTGGAGCAAACATATCAATCCCTGTACGAAGCACAAAATCTTTTGCCTGATCAGGAGTTGTAAGATTCGCTTCAGTTACACCTTCAGGAAGTGCGGTGTTAAGTGATGATGACTGTCCGATATATCCAAGTTCTGCTTCTACAAGAACATGCTTACCTGTCTTTTGTTCATAGTTGCGAACATAATCAACACATGATTTTACGAGTGTTACATTTTCCTCATACGGAAGCTTTGCACCATCAACAATAACACTATCATACCCTGCTTCAATTACCTCCTGCACTTTCTCAAGTGAATAAGTGTGGTCTGCGTTGAGAAATATAGGGACATCATACTCCTGGTTAAGCTCATTAACAATTGTTCTTACCATTTCAATCCCCATATAATCTCGCTCCCCTTCACTTGCGCCAATAATAACTGGCTGATTAAGCTCCTGTGCAACTTCCACAATAGCGCGTGCTTGATCAAGATTAGAAATATTAAAGTGAGCAATCGCCTTGCCTGACTGCTTATAATTCATAATCGTCTCTAAATAATGTTCACTTTGTGGGGTTAATGTCTTCATATCAACACAGTATACAACATCTTCGTTGCTATACTAGAAGGATATGGAAAATAAACAACAATTTGATTTTATCGCTATTGGAGATACGGTAATTGACGCATTTATCAGACTCTCCATTGGTCATATTCAAGAGACTGCTCATGGTCGTGAACTATGTATTCCGTATGGAATGAAGGTTCCATTTGATGAAGTGTATATTTTGCCTGCAGTAGGAAATAGTGCGAATGCTTCTGTTTCTGCTGCTCGTCTTGGACTCAAATCTGCTCTCCTTACTTCCCTTGGAAAAGATGAGTATGGTAACCAGTGTCTCACACAACTTGCAAAAGAAAATGTTGCAACTGATTTTATTCAACAAGAGGAAGGTAAAAAAACAAATTATCACTATGTACTTTGGCAAGGCGATGACAGAACAATTCTTATTAAACATGAAAAATTTACTCCGGTGATACCAGATATAGGAAGTCCGAAATGGCTCTATCTTTCTTCACTTGGTGGACACACACTCCCATTCCATCATGAACTTATTGAATATGTTAAAGCTCACCCAGAAATCAAGCTTGCTTTTCAGCCGGGAACGTTCCAGCTTGGTTTTGGAGCAGAACTTGCTGAACTATACAAAAATACAGAAGTTGTTTGTATGAACAAAGAAGAAGCAGAGGAACTTCTCGTGTCCGAAGGAGCGGAAATAAAAGACTTGCTCGACGGTTTATCAAACATGGGACCAAAAATAACAATTGTTACTGACGGACCTCATGGTGCATATATGAAGTATGATAATACATACTTCAGTATGCCTCTCTACCCTGATCTTGCTCCCCCACTTGAAAGAACAGGGGCAGGTGATGCCTTTTTCTCAACATTTATTGGATACCTTGCAAAAGGGTATGATGCACCATATGCCATGAAGCGCGCTCCAATTAACAGTATGAATGTTGTGCAGCATGTTGGTGCTCAAGAAGGACTTCTTACTGAGGCAGCACTTGAGGAACTCCTCAAGAAAGCGCCTGAGAACTACCAGCTTACAATAATGTAATACGTGATGAGCTTATAGCTCGAGAAGCTTGTTCCAAGACACGGAATCTTGCTGATCCGGCCCGAAGACTCCCGGTGCTAGCGAGCGTAAGATGCTGTGACAGAGATTTATACGAAATACCAAATACACTACAAATGCGTGACGCCTACGGCGTCACGCATTTGTAGTGTATTAAGCTACTGACTACAAGCTAAAGGCGACAAGCTCTATTAATGCAATGTCTCTCGTATCTTCTGTGCGATATGCTTTGAAGAAAGTCCATACTCATCGTATAGTTCAGCTACTTTACCACTCTGACCAAATCTATCATTGATGCCGACGCGACCGATACGTATTGGGTGATGCTCACTCAAATATTCCGCAACAGCACTTCCTAGACCTCCTGCAATCTGATGCTCTTCAACCGTGACAAGTATTCGTACGTCTTTAACAAAACGAAGAAGAAAACCAACATCAAGTGGTTTCACTTGAGGCATATTAACAACTGTCACTCCGATTCCTTCTTTCTCTAATTCCATAGCTGCCTTAATTGCTTCATAAATAACTGGACCACAAGCAATCACTCCAACACTGTGTACAAAAACACCTCCATATTTATGCTGTGGCGTATACATCACATATCCTTTTCCATGATTCCATGCATAATTATCAGGTAGGAGTACAGGTGTTTTTTCACGAGTGAGTCTTAGGTATGCAGGCTCTTTGGTTGTTGCAATATGTTCCGTAATCACTCGTGCTTCAACTGCATCACAAGGAACAAATACTTGCATATTAGGTAACATACGCATAATAGCAATATCTTCTATTGCTTGATGTGTTGCACCATCAGGCCCAACTGAGATACCAGCGTGTGCTCCAATTATTTTTACAGGAACATCATTGTACGCAATCGTTGTTCGTATCTGTTCCCAGTTTCTCCCTGGAGAAAAGGCCGCATAACTTGCACAAAAAGGAATATATCCAAACGCTGCCATACCAGACGCTAGTCCTGACATTGCTTGCTCTGTGATACCAACTTCAAAAAAACGCTTTGGGAATTTTGCTCTAAAACCATCCATCTTCACACTTTCCGTAAGATCAGCGCACAGCGCAACAACTCTATCGTCACGTTCTCCGGCACTAAGAAGTCCTTCGCCAAACCCTTCACGGGTTGCCTTGCTTTCTTCATCATTTGTAAATACTGTTTTTCGTAGCATATCTTTAATTATTAACTATAGTTCACCATACTTAATCTTACCTTTAAGTGTACGAAGTTCTTGAAGAGCAGCACGTCCCTCTTCTACACTTGGTGCTTTACCATGCCATCTATAATCACCTTCAAATGCAGTCACCCCTTTACCTGGAATAGTGTGTGCAATAATTACTGTTGGTTTATCAAGACTACTCTTTGCAGTTCCAATTGCCTGAACTATATCTTTAAAATTATGCCCATCAACATCAATTACATGGAAATTAAAACTCTCCAACTTATCCCGGAGTGACTCAAGAGGAAGAACATCTTCAGTGTATCCATCAATCTGAATTGTGTTGCGGTCGATAATAGGAATAACTTTTGTAAGTTTGTATTTATTAAGAAGCAAAAAAGATTCCCAGACTTGTCCTTCGTTGATTTCACCGTCTCCCATGCAACAATAAAAATATCTATCTGGTTTATGTTCTTCAAGTCTATCCATGAGTGCCATACCGATTGCTTGAGATAACCCTGAACCAAGTGGGCCAGATGATGTTTCAAGTCCAGGAAGCGCTTCACGATGAGGGTGACCTTGAAGACGGGAGCCGAATCGTCTCAGTGTTTTAAGTTCAGATACAGAAAAATATCCAGCATGCGCCATTGTCGCATACAACACCGGAGCAATATGTCCATTTGAAAGAATAAGTCTGTCGCGTTCAACCCATTCTGGGTGACGAGGGTTGTGCTTCATAACACGGAAGTATAATGCTGTAAAAACATCAGTCATACCAAGTGACCCAGCAGTATGTCCGCTTCCTGCTTCTACAAGCATCTTAATAATACTTTCTCGTATATCTTCTGCACGGAGTGTGAGTGCTTGTACTTCTACATCTGTAAGTGAGTGCATATAAAGATAGTATATAGGGAATAAGTACTAGGTACTAGTGGAAACAGAGGTAATAAGCTCTATAGTTAATGCTCAAGCCCAAAAAGAATCACTTCTACTCATAGTTCACACGAAGTTCATCAAGCGTTTTCTTAACATTGCCGCTTCTTGAGAGATACGATCCAACTACAGCACATGTTGCTCCAGCATTTCGTACAAGCACCATTGTTTCTGGGTTCATGCTGCCATCTACCTGAATCTCGAGCATTGGACACGCTGCTTTGATATGAGCAATACGTGTAGGGACTGTCTCATCAAATGGCTGTCCTTGAGCTCCAATCCTTCTAATCCCCATTACTTGTACGAACACCTTAGAGTATCGCGCAGAAATACTAGTAACTAATTCTATATACTTCTCTACGGGAAAATCATTAGAAACAGCAATTCCGAGATACACATTATATGGAGTGACCATCTCAATCATTTCTGCCATATCTTCCTCCGTCATCATATCAATATGCATAATAACTCGTGTAGCAGAGAGCTCAAGTGCCCTGAAAAGATACTTCCTCCAATCTGTAACCATAAGATCAAATTCATAGGAGAACCCGTGAGGTAATTCTTTTTCCTCATATGGAAGCCATGTTTTTTCAAGGCCAAAGACTCCATCACAGAGATCAATCTGCACTCGATCACTTAATCCTTCAAGAACAAAAAGCTGTGTCACAACTTCTTCAAAAGAACCGACAAGGACCGCTGGTGTAATAATCATATATTAGTGTGAAAAATACTTACTATATATAGAGACATACCCTACCGCATCATCACAACCATCAATGATGTCAGTACATGTAATTAGAGAATCGTTTGGAACCAGTGGTACGAACAATGTAGCTAGAATAACAAGAGCAAGAAGTCCCCATGAAGTTTTTGTATTCATATATTATAGTTTATCAGGAAAAGCATCTGCTTCCACATCATAACTAAGTTCATCCTTACTTGGATCATATTTCCCGTGTTTCTTCTCTTCTTTTTTCTCCACAGAAGGAGTGGTTTTTGTTTCTTCTTGTTTTATTTGTACAACTTCTTCTTGTGTAACCACTACAGGTGTTACTTCGTCTTCAAGAGCTTTTCTTAAGCTCTCAATCGCGACATGAATATCCTCATGCCCAAAAATATATGAACCGACTACCAGCCTATCAGCCCCTGCTTGTTTGACTAACTTTGCAGTATCTGGATTCATTCTTCCACTTACTTGAATAGTGAGATTCGGAAAAAAATTCTTAAGTACTCTAATTCTCGGAAGAACCCGCTCATCAAAAGGATGATCACTTTCACTCAAGTTTCTAATACCAGTTACCTGAATAAATGCTTTGTTTGGATCAGTAAAATATATTGACTCTTCTATTTGACGCGCTGCATATACGAGCATATCAACAGAAACATCATTAGAGACCGTGAGCCCCACAGTAATTGCATGCTCATGAACAAAACTAAATAACTCTTGATAATCATCACGAGTAAATGTATCAACATGCACAACCATGCGTCGTGCTCCCAAATCGTATGTCAGTTGTAAGTAATCTCTCCACAGAGTAACCATGAGATCAAACTCATAGTGAAATTTAGTAGGTAGAATTTCTCTTCCTGTAACTGGTAACCATGAGGTTCTCAACCCTTCAAAACCATCGCAAATATTGATTTGTATTAACTTAGAATAATCCCTAACAACATAAATTTTGTCGGCAATTTCTTCAAACGTCTCAGGATAAATTGCAGGTACTATAATCATATAGCCTCAGTATAAACCAAAAGCCCTATTTAGTTACTTTCGACACTTGTAGCGCCTTCTTCAGGAGAATGCATACTTCCTGCAGAAGCATCTTCTTGATTATTTCCATTACTTATTTCATGTGGAGTACTTTCAGTTGTAGTGGCTACAGGAGGAGTGTTTCTCTTCATTTTATTTCTTGTATAAATAGAAATATACTCGTCTTTACATTTGAGATAATACCCTCCGGTTCCGTCTGAATAATTATTACAATCTTTTGGGGAAGGATTTGTAACAAGCGGTAAAAAAAGAGAGATGACCGCAAGTGGTGTAAGAAGATAAAAAGCTGTTTTGAGTCCGTCGTCCATACTAATATAGTTTACTTAATTAATTCATCAATTTCAATAATCCTATCCGCATGTCGCTCTGCATGTGAAAAAGGAGTGTTCAAGAATAATGTAATTGCTTGTTTTGCTTCTGCAAAAGAAACAAAACGCGCACCTATTGAGAGTACGTTGGCGTCATTATGCTCACGTCCAAGTTTTACAAGTTCAAGATTGCCTCCTGCATAGACGATTGCTCGCACATGACGAAAACGATTAGCAACAATTGCCTCCCCTTGTCCTGATCCACCAAAGATAACCGCCATAGATGGCTCATGCATAGCGTCTTGTTGAATATGTTTTGCAGCCTGCGCCATGTATGATGGATATCCATCACCCTCTTCATAGGTGAGAGCTCCACAATCATACACCTCAAGTGATTCTTTAATTTCTCCATGAGACGTATCTTCTAAATATTGCTTAACCTCTTCTTTAAGAGCAAATCCTGCATGGTCTGTCGCTAGGTAAATTTTCATATCCTTGTAGTATAACAAAGAAATTATTTAAACAAGGTTGATAAGAAGCTCACTTATATTATAAATAAAAAATAATCCTATAAGTTTATACAAAAAAACAAGAAAGGATATTTCTTGTTTTTTGTTACGGCACGTAAAACAGAGTAACTACTCCTTAATTGCTTTTCCTGCTTTTGCAACGTGTTCAACAAGTGTATGAGTGTACCCCATTTCATTGTCATACCATGCCATGACCTTCACGAGATTCCCACCCACAACACGAGTCATCTTAAGATCAGCAATTGACGCATATGGAAGACCTAAGATATCACTTGATACAAGCTCTTCTTCTGTTGCTTGGAAAATATCTCTCCAGTGATCAGAAACAGATGCATCCTTAAGAACCTTATTAACCTCTTCAACTGTGGTTGGACGCTTTGAGATAAAGGTAATATCAGCAATTGATCCTGCTGGAGTTGGAACACGAATAGAGATACCATCAAAAAGCCCTTCGAGTTGAGTGAATGCTTTAGTCACCGCAATAGCTGCACCAGTTGATGAAGGTACGATGTTCTGTGCAGCAGCACGTCCTTCACGAAAATCTTTCTTGTTAGGACCATCCACAATTCCTTGAGACGCAGTATACGAATGCACAGTATTGAGGATTGCCTTCTCAATACCAATAGCCTCATCTAAGATAGCTATCACAGGTGATGACGCATTAGTTGTACAAGATGCATTTGAGGTAACCTCACATGTTCCGAACTTTTCTTCATTAACCCCAAGAAGTACCGTTTCTCCGTGAACAGTACTATCTGCCCCATCTTTTGCAGGAGCTGAAATAACCACATGCTTAGCCCCAGCTTGTAAGTGAACACTTGCCTTGTCATATGCAGTAAAGAGTCCTGTTGACTCCACAACAACATCAACACTCATGTCTTTCCAAGGGAGTGCAAGTGGATCCTTTTCTTGAACCACTTTTACCTTCATATTCTTAGTATCACTTTCAATAACAAGATACTGTTCTTTTGTATCTTCATGAATTTCTGCATGCACATCAAAATGTGATACACGGTACACAGTGTCGTACTGAAGAAGGTACGCAAGATTATGCACATCTCCTAAATCATTAATAGCAACCACCTCCATATCCTCACGCTCAAAAGCAACTTTGAAGAAAGCTCTCCCGATGCGCCCAAACCCATTAATACCTACGCGAATTTTTTTATCCATATAATAAATAGTATATAGTCAATAGTTGATAGTTAGTAGTTGATAACTATGGAACAAGATACTCAAGACAATGAAGGCAACACCACTTACAAGACTAGAAGAAACTTTTTTATCAGATTCATTTGCCAGATTAAAAACTCTTAGTGTTTCTGGTTCTTAAACATCCTATATTCTCACTCTTTTCCTCTCCTTTCTTCATCTTCCTCAATTTGCTACTATAGGAGTCATATGAACGATATTATTATTTCCAACCTTTCGAAATCTTACGGAGAAAAAAAGAAAAAAGTCTTTGTAGTTAAGGATATTTCGCTTACTGTTGCTAAAGGCACTGTGTTTGGATTTATCGGACCAAATGGCGCTGGAAAAACCTCAACCATCAAAATGCTTGTAGGACTCTCACATCCCACAAGTGGGACAATCACTATTGGTGGCACATCTCCATTTGAAATGAGTACTCATAAAAAAATAGGCTTCATGCCTGAGTCTCCAACTTTTTATCAATACCTCACTGGTGGAGAATTTTTAGACTTTATTGCAACTCTGTTTAAAATCACAAATAAAGAAGAAAAAATAGACACCCTTCTTAAAGAAGTTAATCTTCTTCATGCAAAGGATAAGCGTATACGCACATACTCAAAAGGAATGCTTCAACGTCTTGGACTTGCTCAAGCGATGTTAAATGACCCAGAAATTCTTTTCTTAGATGAGCCGCTTGATGGACTTGACCCTCTTGGTCGTGCCGAAGTAAAAAAAATTATTCTTACTCTTAAAAAACGTAATAAAACTATTTTTATTAATACCCATATTTTGGGAGATGTATCTGAAGTATGTGATATGGTTGGAGTCCTTGATCAAGGGAAACTTCTTTGTGTCGATACGCCTACACAGATTAGTCACGGATACCGTGACCTAGAAGATGCTTTTGTTCATATGATAGAAAAAGCTCGCACAGCTGAGGACCATCCTCATCATGTGTCTACACCAACTAAGTAAACAACCACCATGAATACCAATATCCTCACCATTGCAAAAAACACATTCAGAGAAACTATCAGAGATAGAATTCTCCTTTCTGGTTTCTTCGTTATCATTGCCATTATTCTCTTTACTCTTTTCATTGCGTCAATCTCACTTGAGCAGAGTACTCGCATGATCATTGATTTTAGTGTAACTGCAATTTATGCGCTCCAGATGTTTGTAGCGATCTTCATTGGTTCAATGCTTATTTATAAAGAAATAGAACGTAAGACATTTTATCTCCTTCTTCCAAAACCAATTACTCGAACAGAAATTGTGATTGGTAAGTGCCTTGGACTTTCAGCAACAACAGTAATTGTGACCCTCTTTTCAACTCTTGCACTTCTTATTATTCTCTACTTTCAAAGCGGGCAACTATTCTTATACCCAATTCTCCTTTCTGTATTCTTGAGCACACTAGAAGCAGTGCTTCTTATTCTCATCTCTATTCTTTTCTCTGGTATTACATCCCCTATTCTTGCTGCAGTTTCAACAATTGCAATCTACATGGTAGGACACGCTGGTGAAATATTTCGTTTTATCTTCATGACAACAAAGTCGACATTTATCGAAGTTACCACTCGTGCCATCTACTATATTCTCCCAAATCTCGAAAAGTTTAACATACGAAATGACATCATTTACAGCACCGTACCATCTCCTACAAGAATTGCTGTTATTGTTCTCTATGCAATAACGTATGCACTTCTTCTTCTTGTTGTAACACAGATCGCATTTAAGAAAAAAGATTTTTAAAGAAGTCATAGACAACAACAGTACAGATATTCCATGAAAGCACCTTTCTCTCTAGTAACTAGTATACAACTATGTATTATTCTTACACTTGTAGGACTTGCTATGACCTTTCAAGCCAAATATGACCAGCTTGGTCCTCCTTTTACTACAAAACTAAAAGTTGTTCGTAGAAATCTTCTTCCACCACAAATCCTTCCCTATATCACCTTTGGTTTTAGAAATTTTATTACTGACTACTATTGGATATCATCTATTCAAGATTTTGTGGCATGGAATGGGAAAGAAGGTTACTTTATTGGGTACTTCAAAAATATCAGCACTCTTGACCCAAAGTTTGAGTATCCTTATCTCTTCAGTATTTTAACAGTCCCACAAAGAAACAAAAATGGTGTAGATCCTGTAGCGTCACTTAACGCAGTAGCTGAGATAGCAGACAAAGGCATAGAGACAATTCCTACAAGTTGGAAGATTCCTTTTTACCTTGGAACTCAATATTATCTATTTACAAAACAGTACCAACCCGCAGAAGACTACTTAGCAATTGCAGCTGCAAGAGAAGGTGCTCCTGATGGGGTCTACTTACTCTACTCAACATTCATTGGGAAAGGACTTCTCACCAAAGAACAAAAAGCTGGTTTTGCTGCGAAACTTGTCAAAACAATTTATAACAATACTGACAATGAAATTATTAAAAAATTAGCAGCAAATGGACTACAAGAAGATTTTATCTCTCAACTTCTTGAAAAAGGAATTATTGCGTACAAAGAAAGATACAAACGATACCCCAAGACTGTAGGTGAGATGATAGCTGTTAACTTCATCGCGCTCCCAGATGAATTTCTTGAAAGTTTTGATGTTACTATCAACCAAAAAAATGGAGCTTTCTCAATTATAGAGAAGTAATACATTCTGGGGATATGATACTGCAAACGCGATGTCCTTACGACATCGCTTTTGTTATACTACGTATCATCAATTCTCTATGTACCATAAACAGCTCGTTGAACATATCATCAATAAACAAGCTTCCGGAATGTCTGATAAAGATATACGTGATGAGCTACAAAAAGACACATGGACGGAGGAAGATATTACACTTAGTTTTGAGTACGCGGCACACCCAGAACAACTTAAGCGCTTTTCATTAGAACGACTTCTTAAATCAGAAGTTCGAGCTTCTTCATTTGTCATTATATTTCTCATTGCGATAGTACTTGCTGCGCTACCACTCGTATATCCTCAAAATGACTACCCAACCTATACCGTAACACTTCCAGAAAACCCAGAAAACAAAAAATTGACTTTTGTATATGGTGCACAAGAAGCACTCTCACGTCCTGATTTTTTTAATAAAGTAAAAGCAGAATTTATTGAGAGTAAAGGAACTTTTATAGAAGCTGATCTTACTCAAATGATCGCACGTGTATATAAAGAAGGAATGGTTGTCGTAGAGGTCCCTATAAAAACAAAAGGCAGAGCTGGGTCATGGTGGGAGACACCTGCGGGAATTTACAAAATTGAAACCAAAGAAAAAACTCACTACTCTACCATGGGTCACGTAACACAACCATGGAGCATGCAATTTCAAGGGAACTTTTATATTCACGGAGTACCCTACTATGATGACGGGACTCGAGTTTCGAGTACTTTTTCTGGAGGGTGTATACGTCTCGAAGATGAGGATACCAAAAAAATATTCGATGCCGTAACTGTAGGTACGCCAATTCTCGTCTATGAAAAAGATTTTTCACCAGATACTTTTTTGTATACCGAAATACAACCAACTATCGACGCAGAATCATTCATGTTTGCAGACATCAATAACAACTTTGTCTTTCTTACAAAGAATGACACTCGTCCAGTGCGTCCTGGATCTATTACAAAACTCATGACTGCACTTGTTGCAACTGAATATATCAATATTGAAAAAACAACGAGAGTTACGAGTGATACTATGGTCAAAACGCCGATACCACGACTGCAAGTTGGTATGACAATAGATATCTATCAACTCCTCTTCCCTCTTCTTCAAGAATCATCAAACGAAGCCGCAGAAACAATTGCTGCATCTTACGGAAGAAGTCTTTTTATTAGACACATGAATGAAAAAGCAAAATCAATTGGTATGACACATACTCTTTTTGCTGACCCAACTGGAGTCTCTGACAGAAACACTTCTACTGCCGAGGATATGTTCATGCTTGCCAAATATATCTATAATAATCGTAGCTTTATTTTTAATATTACTTCCGGTAAAGTAAGGACAGATACCTACGGAAAAAGTATCTTCACTAATCTTCAAAAAGGTAACAGTCTTGCAAGTAACCCAAACTTCTTTGGCGGTATCGCTGATGAAAAAGGTACAACGCTTCAAAATAATCTTACAGTGCTCCATAGCAAAAACGGGACCACGACAAGACCTCTCTTCTTTGTTTCTATTGGATCAAATAATTCTCAAAAAGATATTGAAGATGGGCTTGAGTACATTCTAAGAAAATATAAATAGTGAAGTCTTTGAATGAGGTGACAGAAGCAAGAGCACTCTCTGCACCTGAAAAGCTCGCGCGACATGGTCTCACGACCTGATTTGCTAATCACACGTATGACGAGGAATCAGTCACGAAACTTCTCCTCGCATGCTCGTCGATAAAGTTTCGCGACCCCTATTCGATTCCTCACGGAAGACGAGCAGGCGTCTTCCTGTGGGCCCGCAAAATACAAAGAGCAACATCGTACGATGTTGCTCTTTGTATTTTGCGGAGCGTCTCGTGTTAGAACCGTGGTCGGTTAAGACCTGTAAGGACAGTTTACTACATTTTCAAAAACTTAGTTCGACCCATCTCGTGCACTAGCAAAAAGTGACAAAAGTGACACAGGTTGGACTATATAGTTACAGTCAACTGTAACTATAAAATACTCATATTTCGCTATATGTTTCAATGAAATCTATCATGCTACAATAAGATTATGGATATAAATCTTAAAGAATTTCTAGATAACCTAGATAGATCAAGGAAGTTGTATGAATCTATGTTTCCTAAGGAAGAGTTAGAGAGGCATGAAAAGATGAAGAAAGAAGCATTCAGGTCTATGGAACCTGTTTTAAATATGATTAAAGATGCTAATTTTCAATTTAAATTACAAAGAATGAACGTTGTTGCTAATCAAGTCAAAGATGCACTTGAAAGTGTAAAGGTTCTAGATATTCCCATGCTCCATGCTATGGAAAATCTATACAGTGCAGTCGACCAAACATCTCTTGTTATAGCAAAAGCATACTCAGTACCTGAAGAAAAAAGAGAAGAAATAATTACACGTCCCCTATATAGTGATACGAAGTTACAGATACGTAAAGGCACTACGTCATTTAAAGAAATTCTCCCACTCAAATTACCCTCTGATACTGGTTGGGGTGATGTACGAGTTACTTTTGTTGATAGACACAATGTATTCATAGAAATTTTAAAGCATAAAATAAAAATTACAGTTGATTATAACGATATGGGGATGTACGACGCTCGTACAAAAAATCCAAATGCTCAATGGACTATTTTCTATAACTTTGCAGAATACGGTGGAGAGATTTCATGGACAACTCCTGTTGCAAGTGATTCCATTAAAAAGAATAAGCAACTTCTTTCAAAAGCCCTCAAACTCTATTTTAATATTGAAGGTAATCCATTCATGGTATATCAAAAAGAAAAAGCATATAAATTAAAGATGACTGTCATACCAAATGAAAAATCTTCTAAAAATGAAATATCAGACATAGATGACTACTTTAGTGAAAATGCTCCAAACGTGTATGAACCTAATAAAGTGAAAAGATACGAAGATTAATCTCCAGTAATACTGGAGATTTTTAGTATTCGGTGAACGTTCGCCATTAATTAGTATAGGAGGACATTAATTTAACACATCCTCCCGTAAGTACACTATGTCTAATAGCAAAGATACAACGTTCAAGGAAGTTACAAGAACAACTCCGATTCGCTCCGATTATTCAGTAATAATCTCGGACATTCATAAGTTCCCTGAATTCGTGAAATTCGCAGAATGGTTCTCTACTCCAAAGCAAATTCGCAAGATTAAAAATCAGAAAGAATTTGCTGTGATGGTCGGAGTTTGCGAAGACACTCTAACTGATTGGAAACGTCACCCACAATTCTGGCCACTGGTTCAACAACACATGGTTCAGTGGATGAAAGAAGCAGTTCCAGATGTTATATATGGTCTTTACAAAAACGCCAGTGGCGAAGGTAAAGCAAAAGATGTAGAGATGTTTTTACGACTAAGTAGTATTGAAATTAACAAATAACTTACAACATTATGAAGACAATACAAAAATTAGTTTGGCATACAGTGGAGAAAAAGGTTAATGACCTCATTCCACAAGACATCAACCCTAGAATTATTACTGACAAGCAGATGTTAGACCTCAAGAAATCACTCAATAAGTACAACCTTGTCGAGATTCCTGCAATTGACCTCAGTGGGAAAATTCTTGCAGGTCATCAACGTATCAAAGCATTACAGCTTCTTGGTCGAGGTGAAGAAATGATTGATGTAAGACTTCCAAATCGTGAACTAACAGAAGATGAAGCAAAGGAGTATCTCATAGCAAGTAACGCTCTCGGCGGTGATTGGGACTTCTCTGCTTTGAAATCTTTTGATCTAGACCTCTTGCTTGATATTGGATTTGATGAAATTGAACTTTCCAAGTTTTGGGACAAGGAAGTGGAACTTAAAGATGATCCCATTGATATAGAAAAGGAGGTTAAGAAAGCACAGGATACAGATATTAAGGCAGGAGATATGTTCCAGCTTGGAAGACATCGATTACTTTGCGGAAGCTCTCTTGAATTAGGTAACGTGCAGAAACTTATGGGTGATGTTAGAGCAGACATGGTTAATGATGATGTGCCGTTTAATATCGGCTTAAGTTATGACAAAGGCGTTGGTAACAAGCAAAATTACGGTGGTACGATCAATGACAGTAAGTCAGACGATGAATACAAAATCTTCATTAAGACGATTATGCAAAATGCATTATCAGTCATTAAGAAAGATGCACATATTATGTTTTGGGGAGATGAACGTTACGTATGGCTTTTGCAGACACTCTATAAAGAGCTTGGAGTAGATTCAAAGCGCTTACTTGTTTGGATTAAGAACAATTCCTCACCAACCCCGACAGTCGCTTTTAACAAGGTAACGGAGTTTTGTGCATATGGAACAGTCGGATCTCCGTATCTTTCAAAAGAAGTAAACGATCTTAACGAAATCCAGAATCATGACATGACAACTGGCAACAACTTGTTTGAGGAAATAATGGATCAACTCAACATTTGGATGGTCAAAAGATTACCAAGTAATCAATATTCCCACCCTACGGAAAAAAGTCCGCTACTTCACCACAAAGCCCTTCGTAGATGTACAAAGGTGGGTGATGTCGTTCTTGACCTAACAGCAGGTTCAGGGAGTATTCTAATCGCATGTGAACAGTTAAAGAGAACTGCATATGTCTGCGAACTTGAACCAGTATTTTGCCAAGTTATCTTAAATAGATACAAGAAATTTACTGGTCTTAATCCTATCAAACTCAATGAAGAAAAATAAGTCACAAGATCAGTTTTTCGTTGAGCTTGAGAAAGTGCCTATTGTACAAGTCGCTTGTGAAAAGTGTGGTATATCTCGTAACTCTATATATCGTTGGAGAAAAACTGACAAAGCATTTTGTAAGAAAATGGATGATGCTCTAACAAACGGTGTAGCACTCGTAAACGATATGAGTGAGTCGCAACTCCTCACCCTCATTAAAGAAAAGAACTACTCTGCAATTTCCTTTTGGCTTCGACACAGAAACGATAACTACAAAGACAAGATAGAAGTCACCACAAGAGAAGAAAGCGAAGCACTTTCACCATCTCAAGCAAAGATAGTTCGAAATGCACTTAAACTTGCTTCCATTACAAAATCGAACTCTATTAACAAAATTAACTCTAAACAACATGACTAAAATAATTGAAACAACACTCGTTAACAAAATGATGAAGGACAAACTTGTAAGAACGTCTATCACTAAAGATAGCTTCCTCTATTTCTTTCACTTCTACTATGCTCACTATGTGAAATATGACACAGCAGATTTCCAAAAGGAGATTATTCACTATCTTGAGAAAAGTCACAAAGAAGACCTCTATATTGTTGCTTTCCGTGGTTCTGGTAAATCAACTATGGTTACTACTGCATATCCACTATGGGCAATACTTGGTAAACAGCAAAAGAAATTTTGTGTAATCTTATGTCAAACACAAGCTCAAGCAAAGCAACATATGATGAATATTAAGCGTGAACTCGAGGATAATGAATTACTGCGCAGAGACCTTGGACCATTCAAAGAAGAGAGTGATGAATGGGGTGCAAAGTCACTTGTGTTTAATAAACATGGTGCTCGTATTTCTGTTGCTTCAACAGATCAAAGTATTCGCGGACTACGTCATCATGAACACAGACCAGATCTATTTATCTGTGACGATGTGGAAGATGTACAATCGACCAAGACAAGAGAATCTCGCGCAAAGACATATGCGTGGCTTCATAGTGAAGTAATACCAGCTGGTGATAAAGATACTCGATTAATTGTCGTAGGTAATCTGCTTCACGAGGATTCTATGCTTATGAGAATTAAGAACGACATAGACCTAAACAAAGCGCGAGGAGTATTTAAAGAATATCCACTCATTGATGAAAACGGTATATGTTTATGGCCTGGGAAATATCCAACGAAAGAATCACTTGAAGAAGAACGACTCAAGATTGCAAATGAAATAGCTTGGCAACGAGAATACTTACTTCGTATCATACCTAGTGATGAACAAGTTATTCATAGAGAATGGATACATTACTATGATGAAGTTCCTCTAAACAAAAAAGATACGGATGGGTGGGCAATGAGTAAGTCCATTCGTATTGGTGTTGACCTTGCTATCTCTCAAACAGAAACAGCTGACTATACAGCTATGGTTGCAGGTAAAATTATTGGTGATGGTAGAACGTCAGAAATCTACATATTACCAAATATCATTAACAAAAAACTTACTTTTCCAGAAACAGTTGATATGTGCAAAAACTTACATCAAATATATAGAGAAAACAAGAATCCAACTTTTGTTATTGAAGATGTTGCTTATCAAAAAGCTCTTCCTCAACAACTAAAAAATGAAGGAATATTTGATGTAAAAACTTCACGACCTACAAGTGATAAAAGAAGTCGATTAGCTTTAACTTCACACCTCATTCAAACAGGAAGAATACTTTTTCCAAGACACGGGGCAGAACAGCTCATTAATCAGATTGTTAATTTTGGAGTAGAAAAGCATGACGACCTAGCTGACGCCTTCTCAATTCTCATACTTAGCTGTATAGAAAACCCACAAGTTACTCCACGCATATACTTCATCTAATCCAAACAAGGCCTGTATAGTTTTCACACTAAAAAAATATAGCTCACAATGCTATGTTTTTTAGTTTTGCATAGACTTAGCAAAAGTAGTGATCTCTGTCATTAATATATAATGGAAGCACAATCAAACGTTGGACTAATCGGCACTATGACGGTTATACCAACAACAAAAATCAAATATGTTTTGTACTCAAGAAAGAGTACTGAATCAGAAGAAAGACAAATACTTTCCATTGATTCACAAATTAACGAAATGCTATCTTTAGCTGAAAAAGAAAGTTTAGAAATAGTTGATATTAGAAGAGAATCACACTCAGCTAAAGAATCAGGTCAACGACCAGTATTTAAAGAAATACTGGAAGATATACGACGAGGTAGATATAACGGAATACTTACATGGGCACCAGATAGGCTTTCTCGTAATGCTGGAGATTTAGGAAGTTTAGTTGATTTAATGGATCAGAAAAAATTAATTCATATACAAACTCACGGGCAAACATTTTCTAATTCTCCTAATGAAAAGTTTTTGCTAATGATTTTATGTTCTCAAGCAAAACTAGAGAATGATAATAAAAGTATTAATGTTAAACGAGGACTAAAGACCAGAGTTGAAATGGGGCTATGGCCGTGCCCTGCTCCAACAGGTTATCAAAAGGAAAAGAGAACTGATCGTAAATGTGAGACACTTATAGACCCTGAACAAGCACCAACTATTAAGAAAATGTTTGAGAAAGTAGCATATGATCGTTGGAGTGGTAGAAAGATATACAACTGGTTAAAGTTTGATCTTAACTTTAGAACCTCATATGGTAAGAAACACCTTAGTTTAGGAAACATTTACAAAATATTAGATAACACATTCTATTATGGTGTATTTGAATATCCAAAAAATAGTGGTAACTGGTATACAGGAAAACATGAGCCAATAGTTACTAAAGAATTATTTGATTTAGTTCAGAAGCAAATCAAGAGTAATATTTTACGAGTTGAAAACAAAGAATTTGCTTTTACAAAACTTATGACATGTGGATTATGTGGTAGTGGTATATCAGCAGATGAGAAGTTTAAAAAGTTAAAAGATGGTGGAGCTAATAGACATGTCTATTATGGTTGCACTAAAGCAAGAGATCAAAATTGTAAATGTGGTTATATTAATGAAGAAGATTTGATTATACAATTACAAGGACTAGTTGATCGTATCGATATAAATGAAATAGCGATGAAGGATAAAATCAAGGAAGAAGTTGAAAGAATTAAAGGTTTCCAAAAAGCGATGTTTAATGTTAGAGAAAAAATTTATGTCAAAGATGTAGATATACGAAATTATGTTAAACACATACTAAGGACCGGCAAAGAATCAGAGAAGAGAGAAATCATTGGATGTTTTAAAAGTAAAATTCTTTTAAAGAACAAGAAGGTTTCATTGGAATAAAAACTAAACCATTTTTGTTTATATTTGGTATACTCATCTCATATGGAAATGAAACCACAAACACCAAATATTGAACATAATGAAACACTAAGTACGGTTTATAATTTAGATGATGAAATAAAACGTTTATATAGCAAACCTGAAAATCAAGAAGAACTTGTTGATCGAACGAGAATCTTAAAAGAAGTTCCAGAAAATTTAAATACACCAAAAGTTATCGTAAAGCTTGGAGATCCAACTAAAGCCGACAAGTTCATATACATGCACGACGAGGAGGGAAGAGAATATGTTATGGCTCTACCAATAGACAAAAAAGATTACCATAGGCAAATAGCAAATTTCGCTAGAAAATTATACGGTAAAGATTTCAAAGTTGACGGTGGTGGATACTTAAGTGTGCGAGATAACAGTCTCGTTGTTCACGGTAGTTCTGGGTCATATGGAAATTTCCCAGTTCGAGTAATTTCTATTTTAAAAGAAGCATTCCCTAATATTGATGTAGTAGATGAGTCTCCTTCTATCGTTGAGCAAGATAAAATAAATAAGGAATATAAAACTGTTCTTGATTCAATCAAGGATCCTGTTCAGTCTGAATTATATTCTGCTGTGATTGGAGACTTAGGGGTTAAAATGGGGTATGATTCAACAACACTACCAACTCATGTCTTAGGAAAAGAAGATTTCTCATATATGGTATACAGAAGTGAAAATGGAGGATCTTTTGGCGTAGATACAGTCTTTATAGCAAGAAAGAATGAAGACCATACTTTAGATGTAAAAGAAGTTGCGACAACTAGATGGGCTATTCATGGTTTAAAAGCAAGAGTTGATGGAGACACTGTTACATTTGAATTTACAACTAACGGGGAAGATAAAATAATAACTTTCCCAATAGATGGACATACCGATGCTTATTCAGATTTAAATGAATCAGAAAAAATAATCTTGAAAATGTATAAAGATAATCAATTTATTTACAAGGCAACAACTAAAACAAAAATCGGGCACGGTTCAGCAAACTAATTTATTTATATCCTAACACCGGATAGATATTTCTTTAAAGCTTCTGTAATGGCTGGCAATAGTTTTTCTATTTCTCCTCCAACAACTAAACCTTTTTTATTTCCTTCGGTATTCCAAACATTATTAAATGCTCTTCTTTCTGATTCATCAACCTTCCCAATCTGGAAAGCATTAGCATAAATACCTACATCATCTAATTTATTCACCGCTTCTTTACTTGATTCTTCGTTACTTGACCCTCCGTCAGTAATTTCAAAAAGTACATCTAGTACTTTACCTTGTCTTATTCTTTGCTTACTTACATCATCTTGATTATTAATTATATGATTAAGTGCAAGGTCATCATGAGTATAACCATCCTCGTAACTAGACATTTTCAATGTATTTAAAATATCGAGAGTTGGATCATTTTCAGCAGTTTCAGAATCAAATTTTTTAATAACTGATAAACGACTACTGAACCCCAACACCTGTGTCTCAACTTTTAATTTAGAACCAGTACTACCACGAGTTAAATTCAACATTTCGTTAAACTGTTGTAACGATCTTAATATCAAGACCAGTGTCTGAGCTAGAACTTTTTGTTTCAAACCATCTCTCATCGAACCAGATTTATCTACAACAAGGCGGATTCTAATAATCTCTGGCTTTTGGACCATAGCTTCTTTTGTGGTAATTTTGTCATATATTCTTGGGGCAGACTGCCTAGCATAAATAGCTCCCATATTATCTATCACCGAATCAATGTTCAACTCTGCTCCTGAAGCATGGGAGCTATCTTTTGCATAATCAATAGCAATTGAATTACCAGCAATGATGTTCTGCCAAAGCTCAGTCAAGCTATCCAAATAAGGCATTATACTTTCCTCTACTTGCCTTAGAGATTGTAGTTCTTTAAGAATATCTCTTCCTTCAATTTTATGGTTATCCGCCCAATCTTTATCAAGATTATCTTGTAAAGTCTTTTCACTTTGAGGTTGCTTTTTTGATTCACTCTCTTTTGCTTTTTGTTCTTCCTCTTTTTTTACTTCTTGATGTTCTGTGAACTTTTTTATATCATCTTCACTCAACTGGTCAGGACTTTTTGATTCAAATTCAGCATGAATATCTGACCACTCTTTAAATTTTTGTGCTTGTTTTTCTTGTTTATTTTTACCAGCAGTAGCATTTTCTGAACTCGCGTCTTCTTGTTTTTTAGAATCAGATCCGTCTGGTTTACCATTCTTAGATTCTTCATCTTCGTTATCAACTTTGCCATCCTCTGCCTGTTGACCCTCTTGTTTTTCTTCTCCAGAATTAGGTTCATTACCACCTTCACTGTTTTCACTTTTGTCCTTATTTTCATCTGAACCATTTTCGTTCTTACTACTATCTTTACCTCCTTCATTATCTTCAGGATTTTTATCACCTGACTCAGGATTACTATTATCCTGCTGATTTGATTCGGGATCTGTATTATCGTTGATATCTTTTTGTATTAACCTTTCAAATATAGGTTCGATATATTTCTTCAAAAAGTCATGTCTAACTGAAGCCTTTGTATCTTTAGATTTATTAGGCAACATAAAAGACTTAATCATGGACTCAACAGTAAACTCTCTACCCTCAATCACAATCTTTGTATCCAATGCTTTGTTTACTTCATCACTTACTACAATATCTTGATTGGGTAACATTGCCTTTCGCAACAAATAAAAAGCAAATTGTAGATGATGTGGCATTTCTGTAAAAGAACCATCGCCTTGTTCTACTTTTGTGAAATCAGTATCTTTAAAAAGTTTCTCTCTGTATAATTCCTCTACATGTTTTCCTCCTTGCCTATTACTTTCATAATAACTTGCACGTCTAGACACTACTTTATTTACATAAATATCATCCAAACAATTAAAGAGTGTGTGATACGTTTTATAAGCAAGATTTGGATTCATTCCAGTTTCCTTTGCAAGCTCATCGGCTTTTCCTTTAATATATTCAAAGCTTCCTAATAGCCCCTCCTTATCATTAGCAAAATCTCTAAAATGTGACAACTCGTGGAAAACAGCCCACAATATTTGTTCCTTATTATAACCTCTTTCGAAAAACCAACCACTATCGAGTTGTACAATCCCAGTTTGATAATCAATTTGAAACTTATCCAACATTTTGAATTTTATGGACACATCTTCAGCAAAAGAAGCAAATAGTTTCCTGTGACTATTAACAAAATCTTCACCTTGTTTTTTATATTCTTCTAAAGTAAGTGGTGGAGGCGAAGTTTTTTCTATGTTATTTGTTGAAAATTTTGGAGGCATACTTAGTAACCTGGAGCTACTTGAGGTGCTATGAATTGACATGTCGAAGCACTATCACCAACTTTAAATATTTTCCATTTAAGATCCCCAACCCTTCGAACCTCAATCAGATTAGCTGTCCCATCTTTCTGTTGTACACAAAAAATAACAGGGTCTTTATACAACTTACTAAAACTCTCTTTAACATAATCATTTTTTCTCCAAGCTTCTTCACCGTATATGTATGATTTAATCATCCATGGTTCGCTATAAATAAAACCACTTAATGTAGAATTAAGATTATTTATAGATACGGAGAAAAGCTCTAATTTTTCATCTATCTTTGCCTCCCATCCTTTTTTATAAAATCTATTAAGGCTTACATGTTCTTGTTTTCTAAATAAGACCTCAGCATTATTAAAAATATCCTCAACGTCTTGGTCTAAAGTAATTTCCACTTTTTTAATATCAACAGAGTCAAATTTATCTTCATTATCTTTCATTTCAGGATTAAAACGACCTGCATTTTGTGCTCCAAAAGACATTGTTGTATTATTTGGTAAATTTGGATAAACTCCTCCATCAAACATTTTTACAAATGGTTTACCTGTTGTGTTTAATTTTGACATTGAACTAATACTCTCGAATTGCAAAGCACTTAGTTCTTTTTCTGCACTAGAATCACCTAAGGCAATTCTTAATGTTAACTCTAGTCTCTTTTTTTCTCTTTCTTTATAACTCTTGATTTCAGAAGGCGGAAATTGTTCCATTAATTCCTTCAAATACTGACTATGATAGGCAACAAAATTCTCATCAATTTTAAAATTTTCGGTATAAGTTTCTTTCAATTTATCTGACAAGTTTCTTTCACTTTCAATAGTTGCCTCGATTTGAGACATGGCGCCACCTAGCATATCGTGAACAGTCGTGTCTTTTAATTCTTTAGCAATTTTTGAGAACAGACTTTGTGATATAACACTTTCTAATTCTTTTAAGTTTTCAGATGCTATTTTTATCTTTTCTTTGTCACCTTTCTTTAGTGAATCTTCAAGCTCTTGAGTAAGTTTTTCCATTCTTGAAAGAAAATTATTTGCCTCTTCTAGAACCGGATTTAATTGTTCCGTTAAATCTAGTGGAGCACTACCAAAACCTGCATATCTTTTTACTTTCGCTATCTCATTTTTTAGAATATTCAGTTGTCCTTCGTTTTTTTTTAATGCTTCGATATCATATGGGAACTCTGTTCTTTCTGGACCTCTACCATACACATTTTCAACAACACCCCGCACAGTCGTAAACTCAAGGTCTTTCCCTTTGTTTTCTGGAGCATGTATGGCAGAATCAAATGTACCAGCTTTTGATATAACAGTCTTCCAAGAACCATCTGCAAAAAATCCTTCCGCTTGAAGTTGTTGAACAAAAAACTTTATGTCCATTGCATTTGTGAGCGGAGCAATCAACTCTTTATAAATATAATAGTCAAACTCTCTTTCAAAATTATCTCTCTTCCATGATTCTATTACTTGTTTGACATCACGCATACTAATAACCGATGAAGTAGCTGTAACAGGAACATTCAATCCTGCCTGCCCAGAGAAAAGTTTTCCATCTCTTTGTCCACTGTACACTTCTTGAATCTTTCTTGTGAATTTAGCCAATCTCCAAAGATCGTCAAAAGCTCCGTCTGGAGCATTTACATCACCTTTATCATTCATGACCATCGCTATCATTAAAGTGTATAATTCATTTTCTCTACCAGCACCTTCAACATAATTACCCTCAGTAGATTGTGGTAGATAATCATAATCAATAGGACGAATACGATTCACAAAATCAGCAGACAATTCAAAGAGACCTTTGTAACGATCAATAGCTTTTGGATTACGATTTAAGTTACCTGTCATAATGACACCAAACCCATCTTTTGCTTTTACTTTAGAACCCTTTGGGTCGCCAATAACAGCAACTTCTTCACCTTTTTTAGCGTTAATGATTATATCATTTAGTGATTTAAGAATTTCTGGTGGGATAGCGTTCACTTCTTCTATAATTAATGGTACACCTTTTTCCATGGCTCTATACAAAGGACCTCGAACAAAAAGTGCCTGCGGACCCTTTTCATCAGAAGTAAGGTCTATTTTCCCAAATATCTTTGTTTCATCAATTCCTTTTGCTCCAGCAATTCTCTCTGGCTCAGTTCCTAATACCTCTTCCACAAAATATTTTGCGACAGATGACTTACCAGACCCTGTTTCTCCATTCAAAAATGGAATCTTATCTATTGCATAATAATTATCTTGAAGCTCCTCTAACTTCTTTTCTGCATATGGAGTCAAAACGAACCCTTCGAATCGCAATTGTTTTCTATAATTTCTTAGCTCAAGAGCATTACGAACAACATATGCTTCTGGGTTAGATTGTGTCAAATCTGCTATTTCTTTTTCAGTATCTTCGATCTCTGCATTTATTTTTTTCATTGCCTCTATTATCTGTGGTGGACGATTTTGAGCAGAAGTAATCAAAAACTTTTCTTCAAACTTTCTCCTGTCTTCTTTCAGTTTAGCTAGTTTTTTATCAAATACATGAAAAGCTCTTGCTGATGTTTTTACATTTTCAATTCTAAGATCTGCTAAGGCTGATTCTTCATTTGAAAGCTCAACATCATTGGTTATGGTTTCTGTTATATACGCTTGTAGTTCTGGTGGGAGATCGACTGTCGAAGGAGTGGCTATATTTGATCGGACATCAACTTCCTTCTGATTCACTGATTCTTCAACTTGTTTCCAGTTTTCTTTCATAATATGACTATTATACACAAAATTAGAGAATTTTAATATCTTTTATATCACCATGTTACATTGAAATAACAAGGATATTATCTTGTTCTGTTATAATATTACATATACTTAAACCTAAAATATTGACAACATGACGAACCAACCTATTAAATACGACAGAGTAAGAGCAAGTGGAATTTGTATATATGGCAACAAAATACTTTTGATACACCGTATTAATTTAGAAAAATGGAAAGGTGATCAAGAATACTATGTTATTCCTGGTGGAGGTGTTGAGGCTGGGGAAAGTGTTGAAGATGCTGTTATTCGAGAAATGAAAGAAGAAACCGATGTTGATGTTACATTAGGTGAATTATTTTATGAACTTGAAGATACTAACCAAAAAGGAGGACTAGAAAAATATTATTGCTATCTCTGTGAATATGTTGATGGGGAGCCAATGCTTAGAGAAGATAGCGAAGAAGCACAAGAAATGAAAGAAGGTGTACATTTTTATAAACCAATGTGGGTTGATATTTCAGAACTAAAAATATTGTTTTGTACCCAACACCACTAAAAGAAAAACTTATTAAAACCCTAGATCTCTAATTATCTTTTTTGCTTGTACAGCTTCTTCTAATGAAAGAATTTCAATAATCATAGGCACATTTTTGTCGTTAAACATTTCAAAAAAAGTAACGAATACCTCTTCGTGTCCCCCCAAACCCCCATGTGATGGTCCACTAATATGAAGATTACGAACGTATTGTATATTCTTTTTTAGAAACATCATTCTATCTTCATGGAGTTTCTTTTCTGGTTGGAAGGAAGAATAACTTTTCATAATGTCCCATGTTAGAAATACTTTTCCAGTCTTTAAGTATGTACTCAAAATCTTTTGATAATCAATTTTAAAGTTATCGGTATTCTCGATACAAATGAAAAGATTTTTTGGTGCAATAGAAACTATGTGTTTAATACTATCTTCAAAAAGCATATTGTAATGCTTCACATAGACATTATCGTTGGTTGTACTTTTACCTGGTCCACTGTAATACGATGGTGCCTTACCTGGATGAAGAGTAAGACTTACAGCCCCAAGCTTACGACTAAAATCAACCATCTTCTTGAGTTTCTTTTTCTCAGCATCACGAAGGGTGTTATCAGCTAAGAGCATAGATTGACCAATTTCTGAGTGAGTCTGTAGTGCAATATTGTTTTTAATTGCAAAAACCTTCAAGTCGCCCAGTTGTTCGTTAGTATAATTCTCTGGCAAGAATTGCGGTGAAGTAAGATGTATCTCCAACACATCAAAACCATTTTTCTTTGCTTCTATAATAGCAGTCTTAATATCTTTTTGATGTACAGCACGCATTCCAAGCTTGTATAGTTTATTGTTCATATATTTATTATTATAACAGAGCTAAAGCTTTTAAAATCATAGGTTTCGCTATTGGAGAAATTTCCACGTTATCTAAAGCATTAATACTGATGAATTCTGCTCCAAGAGAATCTTCTCCGTCAGCTACAGTTTTAATGTCTTCAGAGGAAAGTGAAACTGTAAAGTATGTACCAAAATGACGAAATGGTTTACCCATGTAGTCAGGTGTGGTATATTCATTTTCTGATAAAAATGTTTGACTACTGAGCTCGCACCCAACCTCCTCAACAAATTCTCTCCTTAATCCTTCTTCTATTGTTTCACCTTGTTCCATTCTTCCTCCTGGTAAATCATACATTCCTTTATATGGTCCACGTGATTTTTTGATCATCAAAACCGCATTATTTTTAATATAGATTCCATATACGCCTACATGTGAATATTGTGAAATTGTTTCTGTGTTCATAGTATTATCTAAAAACTCTTTTGCTTTTTCTAGTAAAATTAAAGTCCTTGCTTTTCCAAAGCTATCTTTCAATAGTTTTATTTTTTCTATTGCTTCATCCATTTTAAACCAAACCAATTGAATACCCCATGCTATTTCTTGTTCTGTAAATTGTGGGGTTCCTTTTTCGCCATCAACTAGAGCTATGAAACAATAGTTTTCTTGTGTGTGTTTTACTTCTTTTCCTACACCATGTTCAATAATAATTCCGAGTTCTTTAACATTCTTTATTTTGCAACCAACTTCTTCTTTTACTTCTCTTATTAATGCGT
>JACCDT010026717.1_pt1 | contig 64322 bp, 92 predicted proteins | sample 7446291 | NCBI WGS metagenome assembly JACCDT01 (sample SAMN15323446, study PRJNA562643) | freshwater metagenome | isolation source: river surface water | place: USA:Blue River Watershed | collected 2017-08-17 | reverse complement strand
GATCGCAAACGAGTAGAGGTCTGAGATGTAATGAGGTCCGCCAATCTCGTCCAGCTTGCCCATCTCTCGGAAAACGTGCGTAATTGCCATCACATCCACCGGGAGTCCTTTGTTGAACTGGTTGATGATCGTGGAGTAGATCAGACGGCGCGAGGGATGGTAGAACTGCTCGGCAGGAGGAGCTTGTTCGCACCAGTTGGGGTTGAAGAACAGGCACGAAATCATGCCTTCCTCGGCTTCCTTTGAGGCGGGAAGAGGGGCATTTAGCGTGGCGAGGAGTTCTTCGGTGGTGGGGTCTGTCATTTTTCAAGGTTCCCGATGATGGTGTTCCAGCGAAGGCAAAGGTCGCAGAGGTTGAGGATTCGGATGGAATTAGGGGCAAAAGCGCCTTTTTCGATTTCGAGCGACCAGATTCCCTCCAAGGCCTCTCTCATTTTTGCGACTGGCAAGAATGGATTTGCGGCCAAAAAGGTTTTGAGGTGCTTGGCATCCTTGGGATGGAAAGAGTAGGTGGTGGAGAAACGCTGATTCCAGAGAGTCGTCCACATGTCTATCGCTTCCTTGTGGCGAGGATCAGCCGGTTTTGGAGGTCTGCCGCGTTTTTTAGGTTCAACGTGTTGAATTACTTCACTCTCGACTGGTTCTGAAGAAAGAATGAGAACATCACGGTCGGGACTCGAATTTTTTAATTCGAGAATATCTGTAGTATTCTCTGTATATATAGGAGTTTGGGGTAAAACAGCAATCTTGTTTGTGGTATTTCCGCATCCTAGTATGTGGTTTTCCCGCATACTGAGAGAATTTAATTTCGCAACGACCTCCATCTTGGAGCGTAATTCACCCACATGTAGGCGGTAGTAGAGCTTGGCCGGGACACCTTCTAGCTTCTCCTGAAGGATTCCTCGTTCACGAAGCTGCTTTCGAGCTGACTCTTGTTCGTAGCGGGTAAGGGTGGTTTCCTGCTCCCATTCCTTTTGAGTCTTATAGAACCAACGACCCGGGTCGCTGGTGCGCTTGCTCCAGTAATATGCTTGACTGAGAAAGATGCCAGCCGTTGCGGAGCCTCCAATCTTGGAAAAAATGGGATGAAATTGAACCCAACGACTCAAAAGTTCGTCAATTAGCTCTTCACTCATACTTTTAAAGGCCCTGCCCACACAGCCAAGGGTGGAAAACCGACGAGCGCGGCGTCCTTGACAGGTGGGCAGGATTTAATTTTTAGGGTTTTCATTGCTCGTTGAGCCGTTTCCACGCGGCTTTACTTGCCTATACCACAGCGCAAAACGCTGTCAATTTCTCAAGCTAATCATGGCATTGTCGATTGCTTGCTTTAGAATAGGCCATTCATCAGGATCAATCAAAATCGTTCCATCTTCATTGACATGAGGTTGATGAATTTTCAAAAACTCACCTGCGGCTTCGTCTTCAACGGTAATGACTGTTGCTCTTTCGTGAAAAATGGCCTCTCCATCTGGAATAATGGTCCATTGCGTAGGTCTTGTAATCATGGTATTCGGTGGGTTGTTAGATCATTCGGGTTCTCCAATCTGGCATTCAGCTGTGTAAAGGTGCTCAAGGGACTCGAAACGGGGCAGTTCTTCGCAGGTTTTCTGAAAAGCTGCGTCCACGCTCAATACTCGGTTGTTAGGCACGGCGGCAAACCATCCCTGCTCAACCTGAAGGACATGGAGCTGTTTATGTTGTTCAAAATCGTTGGCTAGCGCATTACCTTCGAAATCAATCGTGAACAGGTAGCGAGATGCGAGTCTTGCCGGGTATCCTTTGACGCCACGCACGTTCAGCAGTTGGGCATTACCGCGTTTCCAGAGGCCAAACTCATGCACGGTGAAGTGTGATGAGAAGGTATCCCACGGCTGAATAAGCTCCACGTCTGGCATTTGGCATTCCTTCCAGCACAGGGCTTGGATCGGAAGGCAGAACATGGCACCAGCACATTCAGGTTCGTCAAACCTTACCTGAAACTGGAGGCTCGCTGCTTCCTGACACCGAACGCCGAGGATGTGGGCTTTCAGGTATCGCCCTTTGCCGGTCAGGTGATTCTGCGTGAACTCTTTGCGGACGAGGCAACGGACGATGGATGGCGTGTCTGAGAGAATGTATGGCATGGTATTGAGCCTCGTTGGTCATTGAAGGAAGGGAGCGAGTTTGGCAAGGGTTGCCTCACATTGAGAGTCGATAAGACCACCGCATTCGTAGTTTTTGAGAATGTCCATCAAAACCTTGCTGGCTTCACGTATTGCTTCGCGCATCTTTTCGTTCTCTCGCCTGCGAACGCAGTTTGGACGCTGGCAATGATCGCCGCAGGTATGGATTGATCTCGCCGTCAGATCGTCAATTTGGGATTGAAGGGCGATGGTTTCGCTTTCGAGTTGGCGGGCAAATTTAAGCGAACGGTAATATCGTTTCACATTTGATGATTGGACCGAGCTTTGCTCAAAAATGTCCGTCCTCGGTGTCGGCATTTTAGTTTTGTTCATATTGTTCATCTTCTCTCTTCGAGAAAATCTCAACCATGTCATCGAGTTCGTCGATAGCGGCATCTAACATATCGTCGCGGTGGATTGGATGATAGCTGGAAATTTGATGGGCAAGCAGGTCGATGAGGATTTTTGTCACCTCTTCCTTGTCCACGCGGGTTGCAGACAGCGTAGAGGCGAGACGGTGCGCTAGGCGATGGGCTGGCGAGGCTTTGGTGTTGGGCATGATTTAACGGTTATGATTATTTTTTCTTCTTCCCCTTTTTGAGCTTTGCGCTGGCTTGTCTCAATTTTTGTTTTGTCCGCTTCGTCTCCAGATATGACTCCAGCGTAGCGCAATAGATCAACATGATATTTCTCGCACAGATTATCTTCATCGAGGAGTCGCTTGCGGACGCTTTCAACGCGGACAAGAACTCTGCCGCCAGTTGGTCTTTGAATTTCTTCCTTCGCCAATGGTTCATCGACAGGACTTCGTTCCACGATGGCAGGCGTCCCGGTATTTCGAGCGAGAAGATCAGGACTGGCGTTTGGGAAGAGTCTGAGAATGCCATGATAGCCGGGTTTCATTTGAAAACGCAGTAAAATAGAAAGGTAAAACAGGCGAGAAAAGCAATAACAACTGACGCCTCAGGCCACTCTAAAGGCTGATTTGCTGCTGCAATGATGAGAGTATTCATTCTTTCTCCTGTGCGATGATTTGAACAAACGGTTTGCCAATGCCAGTCGAGCGATAGCGGAGATCAATCACAGCGCCACGGGCATGCGAGTCAAGGAACTGGAGCTTGATTTCAGCGGGAACGTCGCCGTGCGTGGCTTGGATGGATTGAAGCTGTGAGATTAGTTCGGAGATGGGCATAATCAGGCAAGTTTACCGTGCATGTGCGGACGGCTTGCGTTGTAGCCCATCTTGATGTGAACAGCGCGGCCAAGGTCAATGCCGAAAGCACGACTGGAATCCATGCAGCGAATGAAGATGTCAGCAAACTCTTCTTCAGCACAGGTGAGAGGCACGGGCTTGTCGCAAGGTTGATTTAGATGTCCTTTGCGAGCTGCTTCCCAAAGCTCGGAGACTTCGCCGTGAAGATTGGCTGTCCACGCAGCCATGAGTTTTACGTTGTTTTTTTCGCCGTCGCTGTCGTGGAAACCTTTGCGTTTGGCGTTCTGGTAACAATCGGAGGCGATTTTGTTGATGAGGTCGATTTCGTCGGATGTCATATAGGTAACTGTAAGTTGAATTGTGCGCGTTGTCGAGTCGCGCCCCTCGGTTGTTGATTAAATGTCGTGAGACTTGCCGCAAACCGTGCAACGAAACACTTGTTTGTTTCCGTTGGCTTTGGTTGTCGGATTCATCACTCGCATTTGTTTCCCATGAATGGAGTCTTGGGACTCATGCTTGCAGTTGCATTTGTGGACTTTGGATTGCTTGGTCATGTTGGTTTGTGGTTAATGGTTAGTAATTTACATCAGAAGGGAATTTCGTCGCCTTCGAGGTTATCGCCCTGAGTCTGTGAAGATTGCTGGCGAGATTGAGCTGGCCGAGAACCACCAGATGATCTGCCAAAGACGAACTCCTTGCCACGTCCGATGAACGGCGTGAACTGCTTGGCCTGACGCTCCTCTTTGGTCATGGCCTCGCACACACTGTGAGTTTTGCCAAACTTGTCCTCGCCTTCACGGTTGGACTTCACGTCAAACTCGCCAAAAACGGATTCTTGCCCGTTGTCGCGCTTGAAAGGCTTAGCGCGGCTGGCTGCGATGTCGATGAGGACGTAATCTTTGCCGTCCTTGGTTATTTTGCGAGCGCCTTGAATTTTGAGGTAGTCGATACTGATATTGATGTTGTTATTAGGCATGTGTTTTGGTTTGGGTGATTATTTGATCCAGCGTTTGCGCTCCCATGCAGGAACTTCGAGTTCGATGATGCCGCGAGAGTATCCCGGCCATTTGCCAGTTTCTTTGCAAGTCTTGTAAAGCTCAATGCAATGCTTCATCTGAGCACGGCCAATTTCCAGAGCCTCTTCTGGTGGCTGGTAAATTACCACGTCATAAGGTTCTTGCGTCTCGACACACAACCAGAAATAGGCTGGCGGTTCATCAAGACCAAGTTCCAAGGCTAGTAGAGATTGATACCACGCCGTCTGCATCGGGTAACGAAGTCCAAAGGCTTTGCGGCCCCACTCTTCTGGATCGGCATTGGATGTCGTTTTGAAATCCAGAATGATCGGTTTGTCAGCCTCATCTGTCCCGTAAGCGTCCAGCTTGCCCTTAATTTCAACGCCGTTGAATGTCTGCACGATGCCATGCTCACGATTGGGGCAGCGACCAAGAAGATACTGGGCGTCTGCACTTTTGCGAACTGCATCAGCGGCCATGCGGACAGCGGCATCGTCATCGGGCGACATGATTTCACGGCCTGCGTTCTTGTCGCGCCATGCTTTGCCTTCTTTGGTGCGAAGGTCAATGTCAGCAGGGCGCACAATGTAGGACGGTGACTTGCTCTCCAGAACGATTTCGTGGACGTAGGTGCCAATTTGCATTTCACGCGATGACTCAAACTTGCGATTGATGGCCGCTTGAAAGTGCTTGGGAGACTTCAGCAACGCCTTGGCTGCGGAGTAGTTAAGTGCCGGATGTGGCCGGTAGATGTTGTCTTCGAGGAGGATCATTCAGAGGCCTCCTGAGAGGATGGAAGTTTCAGATCAGCTTTGGGCGCATCCTTAGTAAAGGCTTCATCAATGGTTGTCTGCCCGTCCTTGATAGCTGTGTGAAGACCAAAAAGTGTTTCGAGGTCAGCGAGGTCGATGTCGTCTACAGAACGCTTGCCAAGCAAAGCCAGAATCTTGTCTTTCTGGACTCCCATTTTACCAAACGATTCAACCGCACGCTGGCGGCGCTCTGCGAGCGTTTTGGCATCACCAATGGCGACTTGCTTCGCCTGCTCAAAGATGGGCTTGATGAGAGCGCCGGGAACAACTTTGAACACGGCATCACGGAAGGCAATGGCGGCACCTGCGTTGGCTGCGAGGTTGATGTCATCCTCGTCAATCGCTCCACCCTTGGATTTCTTGCCAACGATGCGACGACGCTTCTCGACAGTGACGGCCACGTTCTTTTCGAGGTCATGGCAAACTGCCTGAATGACAACGTGTGGGCTATCTCCGGTAGAAACCGTGTCAATAATGCGGCTGCCAGCGCGGAGATTTCCGTAGCAAGAAACGGCGATTTCAGCCAATCGAACAGATGGGCCTTGGATGCTTTTACCACCGCGAGGCAGCGTGTAGAAACAGTTCTCGGCGGTTTCTTGATCCAGCGTGGCAAAGGAAAGCATGTCAGCTTTCACTTTGGACAGTGTTCGCGGATACTTCTTGGCCGTGCTGATTTGAGTATCAACCTCTGCTCGGGTGACTTGCTCGATGGCGGTGATGCGTTCAGGTTTCAGGATTTCTAGTTCAGTGTGTTCGCTCATAGGAGTAGATTTCAACATTAACATGCGGCTGCATAATTTACAACCTCAACCTTACGGAAAAAGAACAACCCGCCTGCGTGAACAAGCGGGTTGTCTTTGAGCGCGGCAGGATTGAATACCTACACGATATTTTGCAATCTGGCGACCAGACTTCACTTTCGTTAGGCTTTCGTCATCTTGCGTCTAATTCCGCCACGCGCTCAAATTAATTGCCTGCCGCCGCGAGAGTCCGAGAAACTGCAACACTCGGGATCATCAACATGCAGCATTGGTTCATTGTGCTCTCTCGCGCTCGCTTTTTGTTTGGACTCTTACTAACTGGCTTTCGCAAAGGGTTCAGAGGATCAGGCTCGGCCAGCACAGGCACGGCAGGCAAATTGTTACTTTGCGGGACTGACACGTTTACCCATGCCAACTCGGGATTTTTCACGCATTTTGGTTTTAACTTTTGAGCGTCCCAATTCTCCCGCAGTTTTAGGAGTGGCAGACGAAACTCGTTTAGATGGTCTGCAATACTCATTGTCGCCCCCTGCACCGCAAGGTTTACCAGTGCGTTGATCTTTCCATTCTTCCTTTTCCCACCGTTTCAAATTGCTTCCAGCTTCGGTTTTACGGACACTACCGCTGGCTTTGCGGCACTTAGCAATGGCTTGAGAAGCGCGTGCCGATGGAAACACTTTGTAAGTAGCTTTGACTTTTTTGTAGCAGGAATCCTTCATGGTAAGTTGAGGTTATGTTTTCCAATTTCTTTGAGAAACTCGACAATAAAAATGCAGAGCAAAATGACACACATCCAAAAAGTTTCGGTGTCCATAGTTTATTGGCACGATTCACACTCACCGCCAAGCTGGCACGCAGGCTCGCCAAGAGGCTCGTTCAGATCATCGTCCACACACGGGCATGGGCTGGATGAGTCGCAGGTTTTGGTTGTCGGCTCTTCAATATGTGTTTGTTCTGTTGTCATAGGAAATTATTTCCTCTTCGGCATTCCAGACTGGAGGAAGCAGCCTTCACTAGGTCACGCTAATAACCTTGGCGTGTGCCGATCACGAAGCAACCTTACGGTAATGGATTTGTATTTGCAAGCACTGAATATGGCCTGAGTTCACTTTGTTTCCGCGCCAGATCGTAACCTCGATCAAATGCTTCGGCGGTATCTTTGAGGCGCTTGATGTTCACGTTGCGATCGTAGCGCACCCAAATAGGGAACAGAATCAGCAACATGGTGGCTGAACCTGAAAGATAGGCAATGAGGAAGGTTTCAAGTTCGTGGTTCATTGGAGTTGGTTCTTGAGAGCTTCTAAGCAGTTAGGGAATCGAGATGGCTGCGCGGCCCATGAGCAGATGATAGCACGCATCGCGCCGTTTTGGATTGCCATTCGATCACGGTCAGGATGTTGGTCTGTATGGATTTTAATCACAGCATCAAGGGCTGCGGCGGCTTCGTCATAAAGGCAAGTGGTTTTTAGTGTTGGTGGCATTCAGGTAGGGCGAGGCGTTTTACTTTGCGTTTGGGTAATTTGAAACTGCCGGGAAGGCGCATTTTGCGAATCAATGTGACATCGAAAAAACAAACTGGCTTCTCAAGCGATACTTGCTGCTCAAGGCAATAGCGTAAAGCAGCGTCAATTTGGATGGAAGGGCGTAGTGTCATATCTTTTTCACTGATGTTTCGGGTAAAATGCCCCACGTTTCACCAAAGGAAACGCGGATGAGTTGTTTATCTACGGCTATTACTTTGCCTTCACCGCGTAATGGATGACGAATGCGGTCGCCTGCTTTTAGGTTTTGCGGCTCTTGAGTTTGAGGTCTGAGGCGTAGTTTCATTAGTCGTCAGGGTATTTGAGATCGTCTTGAAGAATGTCAGCGAGACGCTCAGATTCGTTTTGATCTTCGCATTCTTCGCAAATATCGCCGTATTCTTGAACAGTCTCACCGCATTGTTCGCAAACTGGCGGCTGTTTCAGAGCGTCGATTTCCTTGTCGGATGGTTCGCCGTATGGGGTGAAGCGCATGTGATTAAGCGTTTTTGAATACTGCATTGACCATCGAGGCAAATTTGCGGCGTGATTTTTTGATAAAAGCAGCCCCTGCCACAGCCCTTGCCGCATCCCTTGCCGCATCCCATGCCGCAGCCATTGCCGCATCCCTTGCCGCAGCCCTTGCCGCAGCCCATGCCGCAGCCCCTGCCGCATCCCATGCCGCAGCCATTGCCACAGCCCTTGCCGCAGCCATTGCCGCAGCCCGAATCGACTCATCGCCAGTCTTGAGATATTGGACGATTATCTCGGGAGCATTAGTCCACAGATGCAACACTTGGAGCGCATTCCATCGGGCAAAATCTCGCATTAACTTTTCAGCGTTGATGGTCTTGATGATTTTGCGTTTGCTGCCCACGATTTTATCATGATGCTTTTTGATTTCGCCTCCAACCTTGACTAAATGAAGGATATTTCCCGGCGCATATTGTAATGCGTCGAATGGGTGAAGGCTGGCGTGAAAGCCGCTTTGACATTGGATCACTTGGCCTTTGTGAATGAGCCATTTGCCCTTTTTGGGTATGGGCGATCCATCGCGAAGAGTATCGGATGTGAAATGATAGGCGAGCGTTGTTTTGTCTTTCATTGGAGGTATTAACCTTACGGTAATTCAGCGTGGATTTCAAGAGGTTTGCGGCTCTTGAAATGTTTTTGCGGCTCTTAAACCGGCAGGCCGTTGTGGTCGCATTCGACGACCGAAAGCAAGCGCGAACAGGGGCGGTTCCAGTTTTGGCGCACGGCGGCGGCTGACTGGCCGGGAAGGGTGATGCAGTAGGAGCGGCCAGCGATGGCGTAGGAGACGAGGAAACGAGCAGGGGAGCGGGAACGGTTAAACATGAGTTAGACTATGAATGACTTATTAGCTTCAATTTGGGGCAGCTTTTCAAAGTCTGCCGCACTTAGATCATGGAGCGAGCCGCTAGGGCTCTTAAAAATCCAATCTGGCCCGATCCATTGCCAGCCTTTGCTCTGGCAGGTATGATAAGCCCGGTTGAATGCTTGTTGTTTTTGTTCGGGCGTTCTGTCGTCTTTCATAAGTGGGAGAAAAGGCCGCTCCCCCGATTAAAGGGGCGGCGAGGGGTTGAAGGTTTACTGCCAGCAAGCCACGAAAGCAGCGAGGGCGGCGATGATAATCAGGCCAGCGAAGCAAAAGGCAGCGAGGGCCATTCCTTCGTTGGGGTCAAAGTCGGGGTTCATTACCAGTTCACCTCCTTGATTTCAGGCCATGCCATCGCGGATGCGGTGCGAGCGGCGGAGCGGTGACTTTTGAAGCGGTAGGCTTGATGAAGCGGTCCCATTTCAGGCGACGGTGAGCCATCTTTAACAATGCTGCCGTCTTTTAGGCGGTAGTAACCTTTTGGGGCTATAACAGCTTCGACAAATGACTTTGCGCCACGGGATAGGATGATGAATGACATAATCAAGCCTCCCCCTTTCCATCATTGCGGCTGGCGCGAATCTCATCCGCCATCGCGGCGCGTTCTTCGTTGCGTGCGATTTGTTGGCGGTGGGCGGCGCGTTCCTGAGCGGTGGCGAATTTTGATGGCAGGATGTCAACGCGGAGCCGGGCGGCGAGCGTGTAAAAATCAGCCGTGGACATGGAGCCAAGCGGGATGCGGAGTTGCCCGGCCTCGTCCTCTCGAATCTCGCAGGCTTGCACTTGACCGGACGGGAGGCGGTCGAGTGAGAGACCGACTATGTGGTTGGCCGCGATGTATGCGGCAGGATTGGCGGGGATATGAATCATATGCGTTGTGTTTTGTGTTTTGGTTTGCCCGTGGTTAATCGCGAAGGCAGGGCAGGCCATCGCGAGGCGGTGAAGCCATTACGACGCACCCGCGAAGGATGCGCCGTGTATGGGGTCACTCGTTTTCTTCCATCAAGTCATAAACTACGTGGGCGACTTCCTCCGCCGCATACCACGCGAACAGGTTAGACAGATTCCAGCCGCTTTCATCTTTGCCCGTGGTTAAAGCTCGCCAGATTTCCGCCTCGCTCGGCTTGTCCTTGGAATTGCGGAACTGGCCGAATCCTTGCACCATTTCTGAGACGGTGGAGCCGAAAGAGTCCGCCTGATCTTCAGCTAGGCGCTGGATTTCACGGCGATTGCGGAAGGCAAAAGGCTCCGTATCGGAGTAGTAAATCCATCCGCCGAATCCGCCGCTGATTCCGTGGCGGGCGATGTCGGGGGCTTTTTCGAGAAAGGAGGCGAGACCGCCGGATTGGCGAATGACGGCGCGGACAAGTTTTTCTGAGGCTTCGGAACGTGAGACGATGGCTTGAATTGTGATCTTTTTCATGGCGTGATTTAGTGAGGTTGAGTTGCGGCTTAGGAGTGAAGCAGGGCGATAATAACGGCGAGAAGGACGGCTCCGGTTGTGAGGCAAAAGCCAACGAAGGTCTGCTTGAGCCGCTTTTCCCTCGCGAGGCGTTCGGAGGTGCGGCGATAATGCGAGCGGGTTGTGTTTGGATCGTGCATGTTGTGGCGTGGTTTAGTTGTGGGGTGAGAGGGTTCAAAATTCGTATCCAGCGAGAGTAAGGGCGTCGCGTATCTCGTTTTCCTCGGGGTTTTCTGCGCCGCCTTCGTTAAGCTCCGCGATTAGGTCGAGAGCTGACTCTAAAGCCGCGAGCAAGGCGGGAAGGGCGGCAGCAGCTTTGGCGATAGCGTCCAGTTCGACCGGCGACAAGAAAAGCGGGCGCGATGTGCCTTGCTCGCGGCTGTAGGTCAGGTAAAAGGTGCCGCTTGGCGTCTCAATGTTTCGGCCTGCTTTGAGGGCAAAGGGGCCGGGCGTGATTTGTGGGCGTTTCATTGTTTAGCGTTTGGTTTTGGTGTTTTCGTTTTCGGTGTCCTGCCACCAGTAGCGACGGCGGGAAAGTTTTTGGTCTTCGCGGTCTTTGAGCAGGGCGGCGCGGTTAGCGTTGCAAAGCTCGAAGATGCGAGCGAGGGCGGTTTGTGTGTGGGCCTGCTCTTGTGCGGGCGTCATATTAGCGGGTTAATTAGCGGATGGCGAACAGGAACGGGAGAGAGGCGACAGCGGCAGCGATTAGGAGCGTTCCGGCGATGAGGCGGGCAAGCTCGATGAGGGAGGCGCGAAGGGCGCGGCGTTGGGAGCGTGTCATATTAGTTAAAATATGGTGCTAGTATGTTAAGCAAGCGGCTAGCCTCGGCTTTGTTTGCTGCGATAAACTCTTCGCTGGTTTGCTCTGGGAGATGCGCGAACTCCGCAAACAGAGACAGAGGGCGCGGTTTGCCGGTTAGCTCATTTTCTATCTCCGTTGCGAGCGATGCTATTCTGGTGGCGATGATGGCGGCTTGGCGTGTTTGGTCGATAGTCATATGGTGAGGCCTTTGTGGCGTGGTGATATTGTAGCGCATGGCTACATAGTGTCAACAACGAGTTTGAATCTTTTTTCGTTTTATTTTCGGAGCCGAAAGGCGTAAGCATCAGGGATATGGCAAATACACCAGTTTTAAGCCCGGAATCATGGGATGCACTGAAAGCAGCAAGTATTAGGGGCGTGCCCGACTCACAGCTAGCAGAGACGTTTGGCATCGAGACTAACGCCATCAGGCAGCGTAGGTTTCTCGATCCTATCTGGAAGGCAGCTTACACTGCGAATCGAGAGCTTGTGAATAGTGTAGTAAAAGGCGATAAGGAAAAGTTAACCGGAAATTTAACAAAGGGGGCCGATTCGGCTTCTTTGGCGCAAAAAGTCGCCGCCACAATTTCGGAAAATGCCGAGAGCCTGTCATCGAGCAACCTCCTGTTAGCCTCGCAAATCGCGCAAAAAGGCCTTCGCCGCGCGTCCAGTGAAATAGATCACCTGCCCCTCGAAAATATCGCCGACATTGAGCGGATTTTCAAAATGGCTGCACTGGCAGGAAAATGGAGTCAGCCGCAGGTTAATGTGCAACAGGCTTTTGCGTTTGGAGGTGGCCAAGCGGATGAGGCAATTCTCGAATGTGAGACAGTAATTGTGGAAGATGCTGGAAATTATGGGGATAGCTTCAAATTAGATGGAAACGAAGGGGAAAGCTGATCGGGTGAACAGTGGATGAAGTCGGGATTAGTGATCTTGCTTGGAGATGCCGCGTTGGTGCTCTTTTGTTGTTAGTGCGTGAGAGCTAGAGCACACCACGCCCGGCCACCGGGGGAGGGGAAAACGCGCGGCCCTTTGTATACGTAGCCCCCCTCAAAATATCCTCCATCCTTCAATCTTATCATTTGCCACATCACTCTCTCCGCGTTAGTGTTGTTTATATGACAGAAGAAGATAAATCTCCACCAACGCGCTACCATAATCTTACGGGGCAAGTATTTGGCCGACTTTCAGTTTTGTCCTACGAAGGAAAAAGGGGCCATGACTCCATGTGGCTATGCCGGTGCTCATGCGGGAAGGAAAAGCTAATACGTTATTCTGGCCTTACGCGGGGTTCTACAACGTCCTGTGGCTGCTATCGTGCTGAAGTTCATGCTAAGCGTCGTGAGCGTCCAGAAGGCCATCAGCGCACGAATAAGAACCCCCTTTGCCGTATTTACTACTCGATGCTCACCCGCTGCTACAACGAGAGGAATACTAGTTACCGCAACTACGGGGCAAAGGGGATCGAGGTCTGCCAGAGGTGGCGAGACAGTTTTGATGCGTTTGTGGAGGACATGGGGCCGCGTCCTGATGGTGCTTCCATTGACCGCATTGATGTTTATGGCGACTACGAACCTGAGAACTGCCGATGGGCCAGTCGTTTGACACAGGCAAGCAACACACGTCGAATTTTAAAGTTCCAATGGAAGGGCAAGGAGTTATGCCTGACCGAGATTTGCCGCATGGAAAACGTGAATTATCACTCGGTTTACTTCAGTTACCCGAAATTTCCATCCTTGGGTGACTGCATTGCAGCGGTTCGTGCAGATGGCAAGAATTTCAAAGAGCGGGCAAAATCCACCACCTATTAAAGTATATCTTATCACTTATCCCTTGCCATTTATTCACCAGCAAAGTAGATTCATAAACTATGGGCCGCGCATCTAAATCCCTTCTTGGCAAGACCTTTGGTTTGCTGACTGTCATTGCTTATGAAAGCCGCAATCGTTTTGGTAACTCCAGATGGACTTGCGAGTGCCAATGCGGGACCAAGATTTCGGCCTACTACCAGAACCTCACGCGAGGCCATGTGCGATCCTGTGGGTGCATGCCACGGGGTAGAAAATATCCACCTTCTACTTGAATCTTATCTAATTAAAGAGTAGAGTTACCTTCACGATATGACAAACCAAGATATGAACACCAAACACCTGCAACAATGCGCCGATGCTGGCTACAAAGAATGTGATGAGCATTTGTCAAAAGCCGCCCGCCTAGCCTTCGCCCAAGCCGCCATCTCCACCTACCTCAAGCTCAACCCTGTGTGGGTGAGGGCGAGTGAAAGACTGCCAACTCCTGAAGACACAGACAAAGATGGATGCGTGGCCGTGTGGGATAAAACAGATGGCTTTTACTCTCACGAGAGAGGATTCATTGACGCTGATCCGGCTATCTTCTGGACCTCCATCAAACACCTACCTCCACCTCCCGACCTGTTCGAGGAATGGCTCGCCAAGCAACCTGACGACGTGCGGTCGGCAAACAAAGAACTGGTGAGGAAAATCTACAACTCGATTAAGCCATGAATACCACCATCGACGACGGCGGCCCAGCGTTTCCTCACGAAGGCTTCAAAGCCAACTACGAAATAGGTAAAGGACCAATCAAAATTCCTCACACTTTCCCGGGTATGACTCTGCGCGACATCTTCGCAGGGCAGGCTTTAATTGGTCTTGTGCCAATGTCCCAAAGGTTGCCGGACATATTGCCTGACGACAAGGTGGCACCAGCTATTGCAAATGCAGCCTATGACATGGCAGACGCCATGATCGCAGCACGCAACCAACAAACAAAGTCATGACCACCATCGACCAAATCAAACAAGAACTCCGCGGGATAATCGAGCTTTCCGACAAAGCGACGCCGGGGCCGTGGGAAGATGATGGATGCGGCCACATGTGGCATCCTTACCCGCATCCTGAGCCGGTAAATGGGTATGAGGGAGAGCACATAACCCTTGGCCGGTTTGACCAAAAAGACTTCTTCTTCATCACCGCCTCCCGCAACCTCACGCCCAAGATGGCGAGGGCTTTGCTTGGAATGATTGAGGCGCTGCAACACGACGAGGTAAATGACGCATACATTACCCGCCAACGCGCAACATACCGCCTCGAAGCCATCCGCCGCGAATGGGAGGGTGAGTCATGACCCAAGAACAAAAACAAATCAAACTGGCGGAGTTTCAAGGAATTTTATCTCATGATAAACACGGCCCCTTGTTTCACACAAAAACAGGATATGTTAGAGACTGTCCAGACTACTTCAACGACCTCAACGCGGTTCACGATCTTCGCGCCAAACTGACAGATCGGCAAAAGGAAGTGTTTTCCCACTACCTTGCTTATTTCGAACTTCCTGACGAAGGCTACATCGGATACATCGAACTGCCTCCGATTGAAGTTTTTAACTTCATCAACGCATCTGCTGAAGTTCAATCCGAAGCCCTCGGCAAAACCCTCAACCTTTGGTAACCTATGAACACACCAACACCCGACTACGGCGAGCCGTGGCAAGAATCACCAACATGGAATTCGGTTGGCACAGCTAACGGAAAGTTCGTTCTCTATGAGGCATTCGATATGAACGAGCCTTACCGTTCACGAGCTATCAACTGCGTGAACGCCTGCGCTGGCATGGCTGATCCGGCGAAAGAGATTGCCGCCATGCGCGAGTCCTTGAACCAACAAGGCTTCAAAATGGCCGGTTTTGAAGCAGAAGTCGCTGGACTACGTGCGGATAACGAAGAGATGCGCGAGGTGCTCCGGGAGGCGCACACTTCTCTAAATCTGTGTTCCGGCATCATTGGTGCTCCATTTGATACGGAATGGAAAAGCGTAGAAGAATGCGACGCAGCATACGGTTCGGCCAAATCCACCCTCGCCAAACTCCAACCCTTTATCAAATGAACTCAGCCCACGCATCCCTTCTTCAATGGCTTCAGGCCCAACCCAAAGGACCAACCCTCCGCATCATTCCTCCGACCAAGCACACTGCCTTTTGGGCGGTGGATGTTGGCCTTAAAGGCGGCATTGGCGAATCCTACGAAGCCGCTTGCCACGATCTTCTTCAACAACTCAAGTAATGACACACATCCAGACCAAGACCATCATCGACCTGTTTTTTGCCCTTGAGCAGAACATCCGATCTGCCACCATCGTTGCCTCCTTGGCGGTGGTTGCCGACATGGGCCAAGCTACCATTGTTGAAGTCTCCGAAAGGTTGAACATCTGCCACAAGACGACTTTTAAGTGCCTAGCAACACTTGTTAGGACAGGTTTTCTCACAGTTGAGAAGAATACGCGAGGCTCCCACGGAAGGCAGAAGAACATTTATCGAATCAAAGCATGAACACTACTTTCAAAATCGAAATCTTTTTCCAAGAACATCAGTCTAGGCAGATGGAAATTGATGGCGTGGATTTTTCCACACCCAAGTATTCCTGCTACCACGCCAACATTGTTACACATGAGGAAAACCCAATGCAGGCCAATTACCAGTCACCTTGGATCACGGAATGGGACGATGACGATAAACCAACCGAACTGATGCCGCCAAAAGAAGCCCTTTTCGACCTTCTCGATCACGTCAAACAAACAATCAGCGCATATAAAGCATGAACACACCCACACCACCCACAGGATACATGCTCGTCAAAGGAGAGGACATCAAGGATCGCGTGCCGGAAGGGGCGCTGTTTTGGAACTACGACAACACATGGCGTAAATCTGATTTTGTTGGCGGGCGTATTTGCGACTATGACCAAGGCAAACAAGACTTCTACGCCATCCCGGAAACCAAGACTGAGACTTCCCTGTCCGACGAGGCCAAAACCATCGTAGCTGGCGACCGCGCTCAGGACTACGGAGACGCCACGGAGTCATTTAAGCGCATTGCAGCCCTGTGGACGGCTTGGAAGGGTGTTGAGTTCACTCCTTGGGACGTAGCTCAGATGATGATTCTCCTGAAGGTAAGCCGAGCTAAAACCAGCCGTAAAAGGGACACGCTGGTGGACATCATCGGGTATGCGGAGTGTGCGGAGAGAGTAGGGGAGGTTCTGCCATGATAGGCTCTACTCCTTGGTGGGCCAAACGGCCTGACCCATGTGTCACTCCCAGAACCGGAATCGACGAGATTCAGGACAATATCTGCCGACACTTGTTTTTGCGCCTGAAAAGAGGTGAGGAGGTTCAAATTGAGGACTTTCAACCTCTTCTGGAGGCCATGCGTGAGCACGCGGAGGCGGAACTCCGTTCGGAGAAAGCTGCTAAGGAGGATGTGCCAGACCTCAAGCAGTTTGCTACATACAGCCTATTTCAAGGCGAAAAATGATTGCGCTATACCCTATAACATAGGCTCTACTACTGAAAGCTAAGAGAGAGGCTATGCCATACCCTATGAGTTCTCAAAACAGGATCAAAGTCCTCACAATGGAAGCTGGACTGATTCAGTCCCTTTCCCATCTTCCCCACACTCAAAAGCTGCTTTACCGCGTTTTGTGGGAGATGGCAGACCCGATTGGCATCGTGAGGTATGATTTGAGCCTTATTTCGGAACATTGTGGCGTAAAACTGCGAGAAGAGGACTTTTCAGCCTTGGGGAAACGAGTTTACCGTGTCAATGACTACGAATTACTGCTGCCGCTGTATTTGAAAGCCCACGCACCCACACTTTCTCCCAAGTGCCGTGGTCAGGCTAAAATCTGGCGTCTTATCAAGCAACGATTTGATGCCACACCTGACAGAATGCGTCCATTTTATGACTTTTTTGATAAATGTGGAGTTTCAGAATGTGCCCCAGAAATGCTTGGCGTTTACCTTGGTGAAGACAAGCCGCTTCCCAAATACCTGATTGAGCATCGAGAAAAAATCAAAAGGGCAGAATCAGTGGATACCCCCTACGGATGGCCGGAAGAGGTAGTGGAGAAGTTCAAACTGTTCATTCAGCGTCGAGTTAGTGCAGCTTACAACAGCACATCCAAAGCAGACTGCAACCGAACTGAAATTGACCACCAATCCGTGATTCTACATCAGCAAGTTGTTGGAGATGCGCTGAACAGGTCGTTTCCGGTAGATGCAATATGCCAATCCATTTACGAAGCCACTGTCTGCAACTACAACACCATTCGGATTAAACTAAATTGATGTTTGACTACATCATAATCACGACATATTGTTGATTACAACGCAATATGACTAACGAATCAAATCCAAACTACGTCGAAGCACCATTCGAGGAGCTTTGCGCCAAACTTAAACCTGATGGCACGCTTGAGTTCAGTGTAAACACCACGCCTCCACCCGCGCCTATTTTAACCAAGCCTCGTTTTGTAATTATTGACGGCAAATGGGTCCAAATTTCCTGATATGAACCTACCCAGCATCCAGTCCCAACACCCCGACATCCACGACTCGTTTGTCGAAGCCTCCGAACTTGAGCGCCAAGCCTCAGAACTGCTCAAAAAAGCCAATCAAACCCGTATCAACGCCCTTGAACAGATTCGTAAACGTCAAAATTGGTCAAAAAGCCACCTTGCTAAGGTAATTGGCTTCCAGCCTCAGTTCATCTTCCGCATCCTTCAGGGCAAATATCCGATGAAGGAGTGCTATTTGGAAAAGGTAAATGCTGGGTTGAACGCCCAAGCGCAGACACCGCCGGAGTCCGGCACGAAAAATCATGGATAAGCCACAAGACCCCGAGGCGGCGGAAACCGCTCAAATTACGGACAGCCCGGCGGTTGATCTGCCGCGAATTGTTCGGCTTCCAGTGTTTCAAGACCGGTTGGAGCTTGAAAAACGACGATACAAATCCGTGACCATCCGAACGTGGAAGCGTGCTGATGGCAACTGGTCCATTGCTCCGTGGCTTTTCGCGATTCAAAAAGATGGAGAAGAAGAGCGGAGATTTACAGGGGTTCCAAACTACTGCGAAAGTCGCCGGATAGCTTTCGGGCGCGCGTTGGCCCGTGCAAGATGGCTCCACAATGGAGAGTGGTCGAAACACTACGGACCAAGCAGCGGGCCACTACCCGGCACGTATGTCGTGAAGCCGAACGCCAAGGACCAGTCACAGGCGGAAAACCAGAATCAACTCTCAAAAATCTAACATCATGGCCAAAGAAACCGATACTCAAAAACCAAGCCGCGAGGCTGTTGATCCTGCATCCACTGGTTCTGAGCGGTTGAGCACGCCGGGTCTTCCTGCGTTAAAATTCGGGCATCAGTGGCAAACACTGTCCGGCAAGAGGGCATTTTGTTGGAGTATGTTTTACGACAAAACCGAAACGCTAAATGTTGAAGGATTAGTTTACAATGAAAAGACTCAAACATGGGGTGGCTGCATCTCCTCGCCTGCGTCTTTAGCGCTCAAAAATGCAGTGGCCGGACCTGCCCCCAACTTACCCGACCTCAAGCGGGCGTTATGCGACGAGATGAATCAACTGATCTCACGCGAAATTGAATACACTGCGTGGAAACGCGGCTCTGCTCAGAACTCTCAAACCCCTAACATCATGGCCGAAGAAATAGACACACAAGACTCCGCACACACGACACGCGACCTATGAGCCGTACCTCTCCATCCAATTGTTCTGTGATCCTCGTCAGGTGGCGTGGGATGCTGTGGGACAAATGCATTCTGCGGAAGACGACTAGCTGCATTTACTGCGGGAAACCGCTGACTCCAAAAACGGCGGCATGGCGACCAGTGACCAACGGCATGAATAGAATGCACCGGCTTTGCTGCTACCCGCGAGACTCCGACAAGCTCGAATCACAGGCCGACAAGGATCAGGCACAGCCTCCCGCCAAATGACTATGAAAACACAAAAGACTCAACGGGAGGCTGTTGACCTCGACCGCCTTGTTCGGCTTCTTCGTTCCGTGTGGGATGATGTAGGCATACCGCCGAAAGATGCACTCATGGCATTTGCAGCCGGAATCATCGTGGCAATCCCTGTGATGTTTGCCGTGTGGGCGACCGCATGGGTGCTGTGCCAACTGACCGGGAAACCGCTCGACGACAACGCCGCGATGGCAAGCGTTGCGGTGCTGTTCTTGGCATTTTGCATTCTCCGGGCTGCGCTCTACGTCCGCGACAAGTGGCGCGAATCCAGTAAGGCGAACGTCAAGGATCAGGCACAGCCGAACGTTCGAGCTAAGCCGACCGAGGAGGCGGCAAGACCATGACGGAGCGAGACGATGCAAGTACGCCGACGCGGGTCGGCTTGAGCGAGGGGTTAGGCAACAACTAGAGGACGACATGAGCAAACAGTTTCGACTGCCGAGCGGCAACTACACGACGAGCACGCGGCGCTATGTGAGCGAGTGGAAAAAGCTCACGGAGGCGGTGGAGCGCAAGCTAGATGCGCGTGTGTATGCCTTTGACCCCGGCGTGGCGGTGTGCATGCAAGATGGGCGCGGCTCGGCAACGCTGCCGCTTTGGGTGGCGCAAAAGATCGCGGCACTTGATGCCTAACGAATAAAGCTATGCCGCGCCCACCCTCAATCTCCGCAGCTGACACGACGCCAAAGGCGTCGGCATCAGCGGCTTGTTCGCCGTTTCTGGCCGTGCCGCTCACCGAAGCCGAATGGCTCGACCTGATAAAGCGCGAAACTGCCCTATACCCGGAGATTTTTCATTTCAACATCGAGAACCAGCAGTGGGATTTAATGGACAAGAATCTCTCTGAAATGCTGGAGTCCATTCAAAGAGTCAGGCGCTACCTCGAAGCCAAACTCAATACGGCGAACGACCAAGCGCAGCCGACCAAGGGAGGCGAGAAATAACATGGCAAACACTCAACACGAAACCGCCGACCGCAGGTTGGCTGCCACGACTGGTTCGGTGAGTCTTCACCGATGCTCAACGCTGCTTTGTGGGGGGCATGGTGCATGGAGGAGGCCCAAATCATGGGGCGGATACAGCGAGGGGTGGGTAAACAAGTGCCAGACCTGCTTTGACAGGAATGTGGGAGAATCTGAGCGCGCTCAATGGTCTCGAATCATTTCACCGAACGTCGCTGGTGAGGCGACGGCGAGCACAAAACTTTAACCAACACGACAGATGACCTTCGAGCCGTTGCCTCCAGTAGCCTTGTTCTCCGTTGACGCGGAGAAGGATTTCCCGTGGGGGCCGGGAGACAATGACAACTACGGAAACGTCTGCATCAAATGCAAATGCTGTTTCCGTGGACACAAGCGGGCGATGCGCTGCCGTAAATGCCGCGAAGAAGCGCAGGCCCGATGGAACGCCATGACGCTCGAAGAACAGCAGGCGCACCACGCCGCAAACATGGAGGCCGCTGCTCGCTACTTTGAGGAGAACGTCTCGGATCAGGCACAGCTGGATGACCGAAACAAACACTTAAACACCTGAAAATATGGCCCAAGAAACCGACTCCCAAACTCCGACAGACAGCCCCACTGGGTTGCCTGCGTCCGCTAGTTCTGCGATTGCCTCGCGTGAATCTGTGGCACTGCTGCGACTCCTGACCAGCGCACGCCTCATGAGTATCACAATCAAGGAGCGGGCTACGTATCTCCGGAAAACGACCGACTGGGAGCGACTCGAAGACGCCATGAATTGCGCCGAAAAGGTGCTCGCTGACTACACGCAGAACACCAAGCTCTCCGACGCGCAGCGTTCGGAGTAGCGCCAGTTCGCTCCTTGCCATCCCATCAAATTACCGTAAGTATCGCCTAAATGGCATACCCTCCCAAGAACCTCGTAAACCGTCGCTTTGGCTGCTTAAAAGTCGTAAGTTTCATTGAACGCAATAAACACTCCAACTCCAAATGGCTCTGCCTCTGCGACTGCGGCAAGGAAACAGAGGCTTACTATCAGCATCTCACCCGTGGCGAAAAAAAGTCGTGTGGGAAGTGTGGGATGGTTAAGAGGGGAGTTAAACCGAAGAAGAAATGAACCACCAGCTTGCCACCCCTAAATCCGAGTCCGAACGCCGCGAGGATCGTCTTAGCCTCCAGCAGCTCCACCCCGGCAATCGCTTACGGCTGATGCTTGGCCAGTCTTTGCTTACCCAAGACACGCCTTTGCCGAAACTGCCACGGCCCGTGAATGAACGTGTTGCGATCCGGTAAATTCGAGTATTCTCCCTCATGGACTCCCTCATCACCCAGCTTCGCGCCCTTCAATTCCTTGCTCATCGGGCGCACAATGTCATCAAAGGATCAACCTTCTTTGAAGATCACAAGTTCCTTGGCAAACTCTATCCAGCTTACGAATCTGCTTATGATAGCGCCGTTGAACGTGTGATTGGACTTGGTTTGGAAAAACTAAACATTGCCAAAGTCAATATCGCGGCGTCTAAGATGTCCGACATCCTGCCTGACGAGACGAAGCCTGAGCCTTTCTTCCGCGCCATTCTCAAAGGCGAGAAAGACCTGTGCGGGATGATTGACGAGGCGGTGAAGAAGGCCTCACAAGGCACGCAAAACTTGCTTCAGGGATTCGCCGATGAGAGCGAGAAAAGGCAATTCCTCATCAAGCAGCGTCTTTCCGCTTGAAGTTTACGGGAATAGACGAGATAGTTACTCAAGCGCGTGGCAACAATACGCTGTTAGAACAAAGCCAAATGGTATGGCCTCGGAACAGACACTAGACGCCGATTGCTTTTTGAGGGTTCGATTCCCTCCGCGCTTTTAAATTTTTAACCACCATGCCAAAGAAAAACCCATCACTATCAGTAGGTCGAGGCGAAAAACTACCAGTGTCAAAAGGCGCTGGATTGACCGCTAAGGGCCGCGCAAAATATAACGCTGCTACTGGCAGCAACCTCAAAGCTCCTGCGCCTCACCCTAAATCCGAGTCCGACAAAGCTCGCAAAAAATCTTTTTGTGCCCGCAGTTCTTCATGGACTGGTGAACGCGGCAAAGCAGCCCGCAAGCGTTGGGCCTGCTAAGTAATTTTGACGATGGACCTATGGACGCCTCGTGCGTGATGATGGACCTAGCAACCAGAACGCCTGCGGATGGCGTGACAGTCGGAGAGGACGACAATCGAATCAAACACGCAACTTCCGCGAGCCTCGTCGGAGCCAGTTGTTGAATAAACGAGGCGCAAATTTTATTAATATGAACCGAAAACTCAAAATATATCTCTGCGAACTCAAAGCCAAAATGAAAACCCGCGACCGGGAGGTAGCGAAGCTTGAAGCCAAAGCAAAAAAGGTTTTTTGCGATCATAACAAAGCAATGAAGAACATTATTGTTCAGCTTGGTAAAAGCATTCATCAGTCTGGTAAAGATCGTAAAATGAAAAACTATCAGCTTGCAGCAGAGATTGGCATTTCTGAAGCTGCTTTTTCCTTGCTTTCAAACGGTCAATACAACCTTGGCGACAAATACCTAGCTAAGATTGAGGCTTGGGCAGAAAAACAATAATAAAAAGTCGGTCGGCGTTGACGGCGAAACGCAAGCGGGCTAAATGAGCTATTGTTCTGGCGGTAAATTAATGTGCCCGTGCCGCCTAGCTGGTTCAATTCCAGCACCGACTATTTTCTTCCAATGATACCTGACAGTTGCCTCCGTGACACCCATCATGGAGGCAATTTTCTTGTGTCCCATATCCCAATCAACAGCCTGCCACACCCATTTTGGTAAATATGGTTTTTTGACCTTCTTTTGTCTTCGCTTTATGGATTGTTCCACGTGGAACAAACACAACCCCCACTTTTCAGCAACTTGAGGACAGAGCACACAAAGACCGGCCTCACGTTGTTTGAGTTGCCATTTTCTTTGCCTGCTTGCTAATTTTTCCGCCATTTTGATGAAAAGAGTGCTTGACGCATTCAATTAGTCAACGAAATAATCGGCTTGTTATGCCCAACTTTGGGCATACTCTGCCGAATGTCCTTGCAGCTATCCAATCAGCCGAATAATCCTTCGACACTTCCTCCTATTGTTGACGCGGAAGATGGTGAAATTATCCTTAGGAACCGAGTCAAAAATCCAGCATCGCTTCAAAGCGTCTGGAATGGTTTGTTTCTTGCCGACTTTCAGGCCATGCGAGCAAGGGCGCTCGTTCAGTCCGAAGTAGATGGCAATCCTCCCTTTTCTGATAATCGTGACCGCATTCATGGGATGGCTGGTCGCACGAATGTAAACTTTGGCTATCTTACCCAGAGTCAAAAAGAAGTCGAAGAGCCTTACATTCAGCTTTTCCACGCGATTGACCAGTTCGGAACTGTTCCGACCAATTTTGGAGATGAGCAGCAGAAGATTGCTTACAGCCAGATTATCTCGGAAGAAATTACCCGAATGGTCAAAAACTGGAGTGATTTCAACTTTAATATCCAGCTTTGTGTTCATCAGTTCACCATGTTCGGTGTGTCGTTTACCTTTCGCGAGGATAAATACGACTGGCGCTGGAAAGTGTATGACTTGCAGTATTTGAAGCTACCACGCCGCACTCGGGCCACTATCAATGATGTGGACCTTGTTGTTTGTAAGGTGGAAATGCTGCCATCCGAGCTTTATCGCAAAATCGAGAATCGCGATGCTGCCGTTAAAACAGGCTGGAACCCTGATGCCGTTCTTGAGGCGATTAAGACCGCTCAGCAGCGTTCTCCTGATACATCCAATCCTCAAGAAACGCAGGAAACCTACAAGGATCAGGACTACTTTAGCGGTCTTTCCGCCACGACAGTTCAACTTATTCATGGTTGGGTTGCCGAAGTGGATGGCACCATCACTCATGTCATTGGCCGTTACGATGGTCAGGGCGAATGGCTGTATCGTTGCGAAGGTGTTTACAACCACATGAGCGAACTCATCACTGCCTATACCTACGGTGTGGGAAGCAACGGTGATTTCTATGCTATTCGTGGCAACGCTTGGAACGGCCATAACGGTAGCGTAATGCTCAATCTTCTGACGTGCAAGTTCATGGATCAGTCGATTTTTGTAACGACGCCAGCAATTCAGGCATCCTCCGAAGATGCCGTCATTGACCAGATGATTCAACCGCGTGGTCCTTACAACGTGGTTTCTCAGGGCACGACGTTCCCGGAAATGCCACATGTTCCGTTCCAACAAAGCCTAATTCCTGCCATTGGTTCTCTGACCAATATCTTCAATATGCGGACCAGTTCGTTCCGCGTCGGCATGAGTCAGGATGGCAAGACGCCAAAGACCGCTGAGGAAATTCAGGTGTCGAGCGCAGTTCAGGGTCGCATCGCATCGGGTGGCATTGACCTTTTCTTCGATAGCTGGAAAAACGACTTCAAAGAAATTGTTCGTCGCGCCTGCAACAAAGATTACCCGGCTGGACATGGTGGCTGGAAAGAAGTTTTGGATTTCCGCAAACGCTGCGTAAAACGCGGAGTTCCGATGGAGGCAATCTACGCCGTGGACGTGGATGGCATTGAGATCAATCAAGGTCTTGGGAAAGGCAGCGTTCAGGAGCGTCGGATGGCATCTTCTGCCGTGATGAGCGTGATTGACCGACTGGATACAGATGGTCAGCAAATTGCTCTTCGCACCTATCTCGCCTCACATACGGATGTTGCCTACGCAAATATGTTGGTTCCGAAGCAGCCCGGTCAACGTCCTCCGATGGACCTTCAGATTGCGAACATGGAGAACGCCCTCATGGGCTTTGGTCAACCTGCGGTTATTGAACCGAATCAGAACCACGTCATCCACGTTGGAGCGCATCTTCAGAAACTTGAAGAAGTTAATGAGATGCTTAGTCAGCTTCAGATTGAGATGGAGCAGGCCATCCCGCAGATGCAAATGATGTGGCAGCACGCTGGCGAACACATGCAGTTCATCTCGCAGAACAATCCGTTGTTCCCGGTTTACAAAGAGCAGCTTCAGCAACTTGGCGAAGTTATCATCAACGGAGCCAAGCACCTTGAAGCGGAGCAACGCAAGGCAGCAGAAGCCGCTGGACAAGAGGCGGAGGCACCAATGCTTTCCACCGACCGTCAGGCTGTGGATGCGGCAGCTCGATTGGCTACTCTTGACGTGCAAAAGAAAGCTCTTGAGCTGGACTTTGCCGCCAAGAAAAATGCTCAACAGTTGGCTCAAAATGACGCCAAGTTTGCTCAGCAAACAGCTCAGAATGCTCTGAAAATGAGGATGGAAGCTCAAAAAGCAGCGGGCCGCAATATACAACAAGCTCCAAATACATGATCCATAGCCTTCAACTGAATAACAATTCCATCTTAGACGCCATTGCTCTTATGCCAAAATTGATGGCATTGCCGGGCAAGATTGGTCATTGGGGATTGGGCGCAAAAACTGAATCCGACTGGATTTGCACTTCAGATGCGGCTTGTGGCTCTGCTTTTTGGAAAAGCATTACGAGCATATTTGATAGTTTCCAATCTCAATGTTTGGCAGACGACCATGCCGCTGATTTTTCAGCATACTTAGAAAAAGACGATCAAGCCTTTCCCAAGTTTCGATTCGTTTGCGCCTCAGGAACACATAAAACCACCACATGATTAACAACGCCAAAACAGTTGCTTTCAGGAAGGTAACAACCAACCGAGCGCAACTTCAAGACCTTCTCAATCATCCAGTGATGAAAAGTGCTCTTGACGCTATTCGTGAAGCTGGGATTCCCAAGTCAATGCCTGAGATTTACGCTGGCGTTCATCCTGACACGATCATTGCGCATGATTACTACAAGAAAGTGGGCATCAACGAGGTTTTGAGCGCCTTGTTTGCTATGACATTTCCTCTCAATGCCGCTCCTGATGAGCAAGTAGAAGAAAAGCCATTTGAGCACAATCTTCCACCCGAGCTTCGGCTGGAAAACCTACCTAAAGAAATCCGAGATAACCTAAAATAAACCTATATGGACGCACCACAATCAGCACCTACAGACGCACAGCCTCAAATTGACATGGGAGGCGATGATGACTTTAGCGCACTTCGTTCTGCTATTCAGCAGGCACCGGAGGCGAATAAACAAACCGATCCTGTGATGGATTCGGTGAAGCCCAAGCCTACCGAAAAGGCTCCCAAACAAGAGCAAAAAACCGTTGAGAAGGAAGAGGTTACCGAAAAACAGCCTAAATCCTTGAAGGAAAAGCTCAAAGTCGAGGATGAGCCGGTTGAGGAAGAATCCACCGAAGAAAGCAATCAGGAAGGCGAAGAAGAGGACATTCCGACCTACAAGGACCGCGTTCCTACTGAAAAGGAAAAGGCCACTTGGAAGGGCTTGAAGCAGACCAAGGCGGAGTTTGATAAGCTCAAGCCTGAATACGAGAAGCTGAAAGCAGAGTTTGAAGAGTTCAAGAAGAAGCCAGTCTTTGACGACGAGGTGACCAAAGAACTTGAAGAGCTTCGTCGGTTCCGAGACATGACAGACTTTAAGCTGTCCGAGACGTATCAGAAGGAAATTGCGGCACCTCAAGCAGCTATTGAGCGAGACATCGTGGAAATTGCTACGGAGTTTAAGATCGACCAAGCTGCCCTCGGCAAGGCTTTCACTGAGATTTCCGAATGGAAACGCAACCTAGCTATTGAAAAGGTGCTTCGTGAAAGCGATGAAGAAGTGCCTAGCGCCATTACCAAGACCATTTTGGACAAGGCTGCTAAAATGCACGACATTTGGCAAAAGGAGGCCCAGCTTGAAGAAGACGCCGGTAAAAATCGCGCTGCCTATGAGTATGAGCAGAAGCAGAAAGTGACGAAGCAGACGCTAGAAGAACAGAAGGCTTGGCAGAGCGCCCTTGATTCATCCACACAGATGATTGAGACGCAAATGGCTCCGTTGCTCAAAAACATGCCTAAAGAGCAGCGTCAAGAACTGATGAGCGCCCTCAAAGAGGCAAAAATAGCCGACACACCTGAAGACCGCGCTTTGCAGGCTCAAGCGCCACATTTGGCCGCAGTTTTGATCGAGCAGCTTAACTCCATGAAAAAGGAGATGGCCGAGCTTAAGAAGGCTAACAAGGCGCTTTCTGTTGCATCTCCCGCCTCAAATGGACGCCAAACAGAGGCCAAAAAGGCTGATTCCGATGATGACGACGAGGGGCTGTTCAAGTCCATTCGCGCCCATCAAGGTAGGTATTAAACATCTATAAAAACTACAAAAACCGCATTGGGTAAAAAAATCCGATGCGGTTTTTTATTTTTTTCTTGCAAGGTTATAGTTTCTATATACCTATCATGCAAAGAGCATAAAAGCCTTTCCTCAGGAGTGAGTGCTCAACACTAAAGAGGAGATAGAGCATAAAGCACCAGAAATGGTGAATCGGTAGCTCGCCGGTTAAGAAATTCGCCGCACGTCCGGCGACTGCATTTCTTTGCCGTCGAATTGTGTCGTGTTGGTGAGCCAAAACCAAACTCCTCAAAAACACAACTAACACAATCGTAAATTATGCCTAACCTCTCCCAAGAATTCGCCTATGACGCCTCTCGTCTTGAGGGTCGCGTCCGTCGCCTCATGCGTGCCAAAGGCCGCGTTGCTGCCCTTATTCAGAAGGAAAACTTCCCTCTCGGTATCGGCTTCAACCCTGTAACCGTCAACACCCTCCGCTCGAATCCGACTGGTGGTGATGGCTGGGTTACTGTTACCCAACCTGACGGCGGTAACAACAACTGCACGCCTGAACCTTCTGTTGTCTCCCCTGCCCTCAGCACGGAAGCCTACTCCATCGAGCAGAACATGACCAAATCGAACACCATCTGTCTTACGGATGCCCAGTTCGGCTACCTCTTTGAGGAACAGGTCAAGAACATCCGCGCCAACTTCAGCGACACCATCGTTGATACTTGGGAAGATCGCTCGAAGTATTGGTTCCAGTATTACGCTGGCACCAAGATCATCAACAACACCGCTCAGACGGAGGGCAATAGCTCTACGTTCCCGAACGTGCCTGCCGAGTATATGGCCTCTCAGGATCAGCTCGATCCTCTCTGGGACCGTATCATGCAGGATGGTGGTGGTGAAGAGCCTTACGCCATGTCCAATGGTGCCGCGCTCATCACCGCGATCATGTCGCCTGAAGCTCACCGCCAAATCATCAAGGGTTCTAGCTCGGTCCGTGAGGACTTCCGCTTTGCCCAGATGGGTAAAGGCTACGAAGGTGCTCAGCTCCTTCAGTCTTGGGGCGTTGACAAGCCTTACGGTGGTTTCATGCACTGCATCGACTACCGTATGCCGCGCTACAACTTCGTGAACGGTGCTTACGTTCAGGTTCCTTACTACACGACCGCTTCTGCTACCATCGGCACGCAGAGCATCGTGAACCCGGACTACCTGACCGCTGGCTACGAAGTGATCTATCTGTGGCACCCCGAAGCCGTCATCCGTCAGACTCCGCCTTCCCGTTCTACGGTCGGTGAGGACACCAAGTTCCTCGCTCCGAACTACAACGGTGAAATCGTCTGGCGCAACATCGCGAACGAAACTCTCAACCCGCTTGAGAACAACGGTCGCTGGTGGGCTTGGATGGTCGCTGGCTGGAAACCCACTGTGAAGCGTCGCTACGCCTACGCTCTCATGGTCAAACGCTGCACTAGCATCACTGGCACCGTCTGCCCCGCTTACTAAGAATGTAGCGGATAACTAACCACCGGCCCCATCTTAAATGGTGGGGCCGGTTTTCCTTGCAAAGATCACCATAAACGCTTAACTCAATTTTATGAAACTCCCCACTCTTTCCCTCTCTGATGAACCTTCCGACGCGGGAGTTCTCATTCCAATTCCGAACGGTTTTAAATCCCCTAAAAAGGACGGTGAAGAATTTGAAATTATGGTCAAGGCCAAGAAGGTTGGCGACCAACTTCACCTTCAATCTGCCGATGGTTTTCAGTTTGCTTCTGAGCCTGAGCCTGAAATGGAGACTGAAGAACCGGAACAGGCTATGGAAACCGAAGAGGAAACCGGCGAAGAGTCTGAAGAGGCTTATGCCGATGAGGCTTCTGATGAATCAGCCAACGAAACCTTCCGCGAAACTGGCGGAGCGGAAGATGACGAAGGCGAAGGCTTGAGCAACGCAATCCGTAAATTCCGCCAAAAAATGCACGCATGACTGTTTCACCTGTTGGTTCTCCTACTGCGATTCAAAACGCTCTGAATGCCCTCGGCACTCCGAACGGCTTCATTGCGGATGACATTGTTCCTCTTCTTAAACAGGCTGTCGTTTTGGCAGCTAACCTCATTTAATCCATGACTGTTTCACCCGTAGCTTCAGCCGATAAAATTCAAACGGCATTAACCAATCTTGGAACGCCTAATGGTTTTATTGCCTATGACATCGTTCCACTGCTTCAACAGCTTGTGGTTGCTTTGGGAAATGTCTCTACTGGTGGTAGTGGCAGCGGTGGCGCTCCGACTACTTTGACTTATGCGGCAACATTGACCCCAGCTTTTGCGGATGGCGCAAGCAGGCAGGTGACAATGACTGGAAACTTGACTCTAAACGGTCCTACTGGTGGATCGAATGGCGATTTATGGCAAGTTCGCCTGATTGCTTCTGGAGCAATCCGAACCATTACACTTGGAACTGATATTGTTACCCCTACCGGAACCACCTTTAGCGGAGCAGTTGCCTCTGGCAGCACTCGACTGCTTCAAATGATTTACAATGGCACGAAATGGTGGGTTGTTCGTAACCAAGAATTCACAGCATGACTCTTTACTACATAGATCAAGGTTCAGGACTTTGGAACGATTCAGCCAACTGGTTTCAAGATCAGTCTGGAACTATTCCCAATGGTGCAATTCCAACTGCATTTGATGATTGTGAAATCAATGCCAGCAACACGGTCGATGAAATTCCGACTAGTGGATACAGCACTGTTATCAATTATGGCACCGTAACTACTAATAATGGAACTGGTGGTAGCATTACCAATGCTTTTGGTGGCACAATTACAACGAATTTACAATTTGTTGATACAAACAGTGGCTTGGTATCAAATAATAATGGCGTCATTACAAACAATAATAATGGCGCAGTAATTACCTCTAACACTGGTTCGGTTACCACAAATCAAGGAACGATAACGACCAATGCCAGCGGTGGATCAGTTTCAGATAACCAAAGTGTTGTCACCACTAATGCAAGTGGTGGTTTAATAACAACTAATAGCAGCACGGTAACAACTAATAATGGCACGGTAACAACTAATTACAGCACAGTTACAACAAACGCCAGCAGCGGAACAGTTTCCAGCAACTACGGAACGGTAACTACCAACAATGGAACAGTTGGTTTGGTTGGTAATATCGGCGGAGGAACTGGAACAATAACGGCTACCACCAGTTTTAATCTGGCAAACATGAATGCCGGAACTAACGTCACCCTTCCATCTGGAGGAGCAATCACTGTTTGGTAAATCACTATGCGCCCTGCAATTTCACCAGAAGTCAACGCAATGGTCGTCTGGGTGTCTGGTGACACTTGGAACGGCTTGTCATCTGTTGCCATTCAGAATCCTTTGGCTCCCGGTGATCTTGCCTCAGTGAAAATGGGCTTCAAGGTGACTGCTACGAACACAGTTCCAGCTTTGGAGCTTACTTCGGCAAATGGTGATATTACGATTACGAGTGCCGCAAACTGGACTTTTACCGTCAATCCCGGCAAATACCCACTGCCAGTTGGTAAATACATCTGGCAGATTGAAACAACGGACGATTCCAATCCAGCCTACGTTCAAACTCTTCTTGAGGGAACCGGCGAAGTTCTCAGCAATTACACATCCATAACATGACGCCAAACATCACCGTTTCTGGAGAAACATCCCCAACTGTTCAAGTTACGGATGCTGGTGATGTTATTGTAAACATTAGCGACTCCTCACCGAGCGTTATTGTTGATGTGGCTACGCCTATTAGTGGCACGGGGGATGTTACTTCATCTAGCTTGTCGCTCAATAATCAACTGGTGCGGTTTGATGGCACCAGTGGCAAAATCATTCAGAACGGCCAGATCACTGAATCCGACACTGGCGATATTGCCAATGTGAACAGCATTGCAATGGATACCACGCCAACTGGCTCGCTTTCCACGCAAGGCCAGATGATGTGGAATGCTGATGAGGAGACTCTTGATATTCAGCTTAATGGTTTTGCTCTTCACACCGGAGAACACGTCGTTTATCACGTCAAAAACAGCACTGGATCAACGATTGCTAAAGGCGTGCCTGTCATGTTCAGTGGGACGGATGGTAATAGCGGTAAGCTACTGGTTCAGCGTTGGAATGGAACTGGCCCATCTACTTACTTCATGGGCTTAACTGCCGAGGAACTAAGCAATGGAGAAGAGGGATTTGTCATTGCTTTTGGTAAGTTGCGTGGTGTTCAGACAAATGGTGGCAATTACGGAGAGACGTGGGTTAATGGTCAGATTGTTTATGCCGGAACTACAACGGGATCGTTAACTAAAACTCAACCTGCTGCCCCCAATCCGCACATTCAGGTTTTGGCAGTTGTCAGTGCCCACCCAAGCAACGGAACTCTTTTCATTCGTCCAACTCTCGGCTCCAACATTAAGGACGATGAGGGCGTGACGATCACCAGTCTCTCTTCGGGCCAAATCCTTGTAGCAAATGCTGCTGGAACGGTCTTCGAGAACAAGTCTGTTTCCGGCGATGCCACTTTGGCAAACACGGGCGCTTTGACGTTGGCTAACACCGCCGTCACCCCCGGATCATACACTTCTGCCAATATCACGGTGGATTCCAAAGGCCGCATCACCGCGGCAGCAAATGGTTCTGGCGGAGGAGGCACCGGCACGGTTACCAGCGTAGCCATCTCGGGCACTGACGGTATTCAGGTTGATTCAGGTTCTCCAATCACGACCTCCGGCACCATCCAACTTGGCGTGGATGTGGACACGATGAAATCCACTTTGGACTTGGCTGGAACCAATAGTGGTGATGTAACATTGGCTGCTGGTGGATACGATTATCTTTCCATCGCAGGCCAACAAATCGAGATGCAACAAATTGACCTGTCAACCGATGTGACTGGTCAGCTCCCGATCTCGAATCTTGAGGACCTGTCAGGATCAGCCATCCTGCTTGGTTCTACTGAAACAGGAACAGCTGTTACTGAAATTGTTGTTGGCACAGGGCTATATCTTACTGGAAACACTCTTGGTGCGTATTTACCATCTCCCGGCGTAACCAGCGTTGCGATCAGTGGAACTGATGGCATTCAAGTTGATTCTGGCTCTCCGATTACCAGCAGCGGCACTATTCAACTCGGAGTTGATGCTGCAACGATGAAAACAACACTCGATTTGAGTGGGACAAACTCGGGTGATGTTACGCTTGGAACAGCAAATGGTCTTTCTCTTGTTGGCCAAACATTGAGTTTGGGCACGGCAAGTAGCTCAACCACCGGAGCATTAACATCCGCAGATTGGTCAACATTTAACTCAAAACAGTCCGCCCTAACGCTTGGCACCAATGTTTCCGCCTCTTTGGCAAACAATATGTCTGCTAGTGGAACTTTGGCAATAACATCGGACATCACTAAGACTGCGGTTGGCCTTTCCAACGTCACTAACGACGTTCAGACAAAGGCAGCTATTGTCCCCAACACAGCGCCATCTGCCGGTCAAATGCTAGTCGGCAATGCTGGCGGAACCGCTTATGCGCCCGTATCCGCATCTGGTGATGCAACTTTAGCAAGCACCGGCGCGGTGACTCTGGCTACCGTAAATTCAAATGTCGGTAGCTTTGGAAGCGCCACGGCTGCGCCTGCTGTTACTGTCAATGCCAAGGGCCTTGTTACAGCGGTTAGCACCAATACAATCACCCCAGCAGTCGGCAGCATCACTGGCCTTGGCACAGGAGTCTCTACTGCTCTGGCTGTAAACACTGGCAGCTCCGGGGCATTTGTGGTAAACGGAGGCGCTCTTGGAACACCTTCCAGTGGTGCTCTTACAAATTGCACCAGCTTGCCACTTTCGACTGGCGTGACGGGCACCTTGCCAATAGCAAACGGCGGAACCGGTCAAACATCGCAGACTAACGCTTTTGACGCACTGTCGCCTACTACAACAAAAGGCGACATCATTGTTTACAATGGCACTGATAATGTTCGTCTTGCTGTGGGCGCAACCAATGGACATGTGCTTACTGTTGATAGCGCACAAGCGACTGGAGTGAAATGGGCTGCTGCTGGCGGCGGCGGTTCTGGTGGGAATTGGGTTCTCATTACCACGACAACCATTACTGGAAGCCCTGCCAATGTTGATTTCAGTCTGACAGGTAGTTATCGAGGCTACATGCTGCAATTCGAGAATGTGTATTGCTCGCTGGATGGATACCCGATCTATATTCGCACTTCTGCCAATGGTGGTAGCACATTTGATTCTGGTGGTTCTGATTATGGACATGCCTATGGCCCCTTGGGAACTTATGGACCAACCCAAGGCACATCAAGCTCAATTCTCACAATGGGAGCCTTTGTGGGAAGCGCAACGGATGAAGGCGTTTATGGCCAAATTGTGTTTCCTGATCCTCTCAACACTAGCCTAAAGACTTTTTGTGAGTGGTCGCTTTATGGACGCACTTACAATTCAGCATCTCCCAACATTTATGTTGGCACCGGCTATCGAGATTCTGCCGCTATTGTGGATGCAGTTAGAATCTTCTTCTCCAGTGGAAACTTGGCTGGCGGCAAAATCAGACTTTTTGGATGGAGTGAATAATGAAAACACAAGATCAAATCCTCGCTGAACTTCTCGCCGATCCACAGCACGCCACCATGACAAAAATGGTGGATGGTGAATTGGTTACTATGAGCGAAGATGAAAGGCTTCAAACGCTTACCGTATGGGCCGAGTCTCAATGCCAAAAACAAAGCAAAACATGGCAGAATGTTCAGCAATTCATGGCTGAATTTACGATGCCAGAAAAGGCTCAAATCGCTTTATCTACAGACCCCACGGTAGCGGCATTTCGGTTTGAATTAACAACTTGGTTGGCAGGAGTTTATGCCAATGATCCAAGAGTGATTTCTGGTCTTGACAAACTTGTTGAGTTAGGCATTTTAACCAACTCCCGTAGGGAGGAAATTACTACAACATGAGTGAACGCGCACAAAATCGCCTCCTTACGCTTCTCGGTGTCATCACCGCTATCGTAACTGTCGCCATTCAAATACTCAGCGTTGGGGAGTTGAAGGGTAAATTAGAAACCGTCATTGATTCGCATGATCGCAGGCTTGATTCTGCCGAAACCAAAATAGACGATCACACTAAAGAAATCTTTGAAATCAAAGGAACTTTGAACCGAGTTGCCACTAGCGCGGTTAAAAAATGATGCTAAAGTAAGCAATCAAACCACTCTAAATTATGAGTATCATATCCTACATCACATCTCACTGGGTTGAAATTGGCGCTGCTGTTGGCCTTATTATGGGCGCTGCTCGCATCATTGTGAAGCTCACTCCGACTCCAAAGGATGACACGATCCTCGAAAAGGTTATTGTTTTTCTCAAGCACATTGGCTTAAACGTCACTGACAAGAAGCCCGAATGACCATTCTAGCCGCCATTTCTGCCGCTCTCGAAGCCTTTGCCGCACTCGCAAAGGCTTTTCCTTTGTGGCTACAATGGCAAGTTACGAAGGAATGTGAGTCTCTAACCGAACAGATCATTAACCATGAAAACAAAGGCACTCCTGCTGACCGGACTATTGCTGACCGGCTGCGCTCAAACCTTGCCTACCGTCGCCAACTCAATGCAACTTTACAGTCCAGACACTCTTGAGATTGAGGCTGGATCGACTATTCAAACCAAAAATGGTGTTTATAAGGCTCAAGTAAATGAGCGTTGGTATTCAGCCGATCTTTATATGAAACGTGTTCAAGAAGCTCTAAATCCTTAATCAAATGAAAAACTGGTCCACAGCCGTTCACGAAACACAGGAAATTCGCCACAAGAAAACCGTGGCTGACTTTGAAGCCGAGCGTAAAAACCTTCTGACAATTATCTCGGAAAAAGACCAGCAGCTCAATGTTGCTCTTGGTATCTCCTCTGACAAACCAGCTCCCTCTAAAATCAAAGTCTCAACAGAAGCCGACTCAGAGGCTACGTTTGTGGCCGTGGCTTCAGATTGGCATGTGGAAGAAACTGTTGAAGGAAAAACCATCAATCATCTCAACGAGTTCAATCTCGATATTGCTGAGCAGCGTATCAATCGTTTCTGGCAATCCATTGTCCGTATGGCCCAGATTCAGCGTCATGGGGCTAAAATTGACCGCCTTGTGCTTGTTTTGGGTGGTGACCTGATGACTGGATATATCCATGAGGAATTGATGGAAAACAACGCCCTGTCGCCTACGCAGACAGTCTTGTGGCTTCAGGATCAGATTGCCAGTGGAGTTGAGCTTTTGTCGAAGCACTTTGGTGAGATTGTGATTCCTTGTGTGTATGGAAATCATGGACGCAACACGCGCAAGCCACGACACGCAACGGGTGCCGCCAATTCATACGAGTGGATGCTTTACAAGACAATGGCAAAGCACATGGGAAACAAGGCTAAATGGCATGTTTCTGATGGTTACCACTTGCTCCTTGACCTGTATGGCAAAACTCTTCGCCTTCATCACGGAGACGGCTTGCAATACCAAGGTGGCGTCGGTGGTTTGACTATTCCGGTTGAGAAGGCCATCTCGTCTTGGAACAAGGGCGTTCCCGCTGACCTCGACATTTTTGGCCATTGGCATCAAAGCCAACAGAATCCCAAGTGGATTTGTAACGGTAGTTTGATTGGCTACAACGCCTACTCGGTAGTCATCAAAGCACCATACGAACCACCTTCACAAACTGGATTCATCTTTGACAAGAGATATGGAAGAACGGTTACCTTCCCCATCTTTGTCGGATAAACCACACAACACAAAATACACCACGTAAAAAAAACTATGAACTGGCAAAAAGCAGTCGAAAAAATCAACATCCAGAAATACAGCATTCCTGCCGGATGGGACACCAAAGATAAGATCGCAATGGAGCTTCAATGCTCTCCAGAACGGGTTCACGACCTACTCAAAGGCGGTCTGGCATCAGGAGCTTTCGAGATGCAAGAGTTTCCAGTTTGGGATGTTAAGCGCCGAATTACCGTTCGTGTTCGCTGTTATCGCCAGAAGTCCGAGAATGGCAAAGAAACCCATAAACAAGGTGAAACAGTTTGTTTTAAAAGCAAAACGCTTGAGGATCGCATCTTGGCTGCAATTGATCGCCACAAGGGCAAGAACAACAATTTTATCGCTAAACGTATTCATGGCGCGACTGCCGCAATGGTTGCTCAGCTGCGGAACAAGTGAAACCAAGTTCCATAACTGTTCTGCGACGTAAGCTCGGGAGACATCGTGCTCTCGGGCTTGCACATGGAAACGGACGAATTGAGATAGACGACCGCCTTAGTGGCCAACCACACCTCCGCATTCTCATACATGAGTTTCTTCACGAATGGGAATGGGCATTGCCTGAAGAGGTGGTGGACAAATTAAGCACAGATTTGGCTGTTTTTCTGCACAAGCATAACGCTAGAATGATCGAGGAGGACATGGAGCCATGATTGCAGAATTTCCACCAGCTATGTTTTGCGGCCTACTCTTCACAGCAATTGCGCTCACCATTTGGGGTCTTATCATCATCTTTAATCAAGACGTATGAATCAGAGCGACATCAAAAAAATTCAGACCAAGATTGGCGTTGAACCAGATGGTTTTTGGGGGCCAAAAAGTATTGCCGCCTGCCAAGCCCATTTGCGGAAACTCATGCCCAAAAACAACCCTTGGCCAAAAACGGATCAAGCCAGCCTTACCAAGTTTTATGGCAATCCGGGTGATGAGTCTCAACTGACACCACTTAGCGTTGCCGATCTTGGTCTTTTTTACGATAATAAACCCGTCAAGATCATCCGATGCCACAAGAAAGTAGCGGCAAGTTTGAGGCGCATTCTTGAAGCTATTGCTGTCTCGCCACACAAACGCATTTTGGAAAAGTATGCCGGCTGCTTTAATAACCGCCTAATGCGCGGTGGTAGTTTGCCTAGCTTACATGCACGCGGAGCCGCTGTTGACCTTGATCCTGATGACAATGGCAATTTGGTTCCTTGGCCCACGCGAGCCACCATGCCTCTTGAGGTAATGGAAATCTTTGCCAAAGAAGGCTGGATGCCAGCGGGAGCTTTTTGGATTCGAGATAGTATGCACTTCCAAGCTACGCAATGACGCCCATCGAACACCTAATGCAGGACTTCAACAAAACCGCTCCCGTTTGCCTCCAGCACAAGGAGCGTCCTCAGATCGGTTTTGACGGCGTGTGGTTTATCGAGTGCCCCAAAGGATGTTCAATGCACGACGGCGACAATCCGGGCGTCACGCCGATTATGGTTCGTTGGGTGGAAGAGATGAGGTAATCACACCACCACCCTCCTGCCAAGCTTTTTCGGCTCAACCTTGGTGTGCAGATTCGTCTCCATGACGATCTTGCCGTTTTCGAGCTTGTAGAAATCCACAATGTATTTGCAGGCAATTCCTTGATCTAAGTTTCGGCGGATTAAACGAGCAGCTTTATCGGGATTAAACACGGTTTCGTGCAAACCTTCAATAATGGCGTCTTCTAGGGTTTCTTCTTCGTAGATCATATTTTCTTCGATGTCTTTTGACCAAACACCAACTTGGGTCTGCTGACAACTACTTTTGGATCCTCAATTTTAGGCTGTGAAATGCTGTATGGAATGCGGTTTTTTGCTGACCACTGATGAAAAGCCGTCGGCAGCATGGCGTCACCTGTGCAAAGGCAAGAATTGTTCCACAAGGAACGTCCGGCGTTGTGGCAGGTGAGGCAGGTCTTCATGGTCGGTAAAACTGTCCTCCAGCAAGGTCTTTGCCACAGATTATATCGGTTTTATTACCGGGTAGATAGAGGAGTAGCTTATAGTTTTTATTCACTGCAAACCATTCTATAAAAATGCTCCACGCTAAATCAAATTGCGACCTGCTGGTGTGAGCTTTGGGTGATATACTGCATTTACATCCAGCGTCTTGCTCTCGTTTGACTATTAACTTTGGGTGCCTGTCATCTCCTTTGTAAAGGGATGACCGAAAGAAGGCATACGACATTTTCTTTTCCCTCAAGTAAACCGAGCATGATGCTAATTGCCAACCTCGACAAAACCAAGATTTATTTATTGGTGTGTTCTTTTTTGAGTTCATATGCTCAACCTTACGTTTATTCGAATGGGTGGTCAAAGTTTAATCGGCTGGGATGCAGGGATTGTATTGACTAACTTTGACAAGTCCTGCCTTTTCCCAACTTCCGGCACCTCGCAATTACGCATCGCTAAAATCTCAGCGGCTGAAATTCTCAGGTTGGCGTTGCTGGATTGAAGGAGTTTTTTGAGAACGGCATCGCTCATGGTGGATAGGGAGAAGAGTTTCATAAATAACTTTCAACGGATTGCGAGTTAGAGAGCGGGCACAGCTCGTTCCCTTGCGGGGCGAAAAGCATTAAGTCTTTCAACTGGAAGCTGAGAAGTCCGAACACTGCCTATCGTGTCAACGTGGGCTGGAGGCTCAATCCCTCCTCAATCCAGAGGAGCCACAACACTTCGGCGCTCGCGCAAACCTTTTACCATGCTGGGACATGGTATCCGCAGCGGGCAATTCATCACTCTGCGGTAGCCGGGTCTTTAAGAGGCGTCTTTTCCGCTTTCACAGAAGTCCGCCACATCAAGCGTTTTGCTATCGCAGCCATCCACCTTACATTGCTCCCTGCTCGGGTTTTATGGGGATTAGACAGCTTCTGTCAGGCGCAATAGCGTGCCCGGAAAGCAAAGAGGCCGACGTGTGATGGAACGTCGGCCTCAGAGCGGCTTTTGCTGTTGGCGGATCACGCCCATCACAGCGTAAAACCTATTTGAATTCGAACCAACATTAACCACTTGCCCTCCCTCGCGCAAGTGATATTCTCTGAAAAATTATGGCCGGGACAAATCTCTACCTCATCCGCAACAACAACCTGACGTGGGCAAAATACGCCAACGTGGTCGATGTTTTCCTCTCAACCAAGGAGACGCCTTACACCTCTGTATCCGGCAATTCCGGCACCAACGTGGTGACGATTGCCGGAGCTTCCTTGGTCAACGGCATGATCGTAACCTTTACGAGTCTGACTGGAGGCTCTGGTGTGACGGTAAATACGCCATACTACGTCATCAATGCCAGTGCAGCTACTTGCAAGCTGGCCCAGACGCAGGGTGGATCGGCAGTCGCCCTTGGAACCAATATCACGGCTGGAGCGGTTATCGTTTCCACGGATGCCATGCGTGCTTGGTCAAGCGAGTTTCGGGATATTTTTGACAATAAAGGACCATTTAATCAGCAAGTTCCGGGCTTGAGTCCTACTCAAGCAACTAATACTACTTACACGGCTGATGTTGCTATTATTCCCCAATCATTTACCGCTGGAACTGTTGGTTATGGTTTTGGTTTGTCATATTCCCCAATCGGCACTGATTTACGAGCCTCTATTTCTGATGAAATCAATCATCAACCCCTTCGTCAAACCCTTCTGAACAAGACCTTCTGGCTGTTTGACATGGGTGCCAGCACACAACCTCGTTATCTCCCGGCTGAATACCAAGAAGGTGACATTATTTCTACTAGCCCGCCGCAAGTTCCCTAATGGCCTCACCTGAAATCAAGCTCGAAGTCATCCCCACGCCGAATCCAGACGAGTTTAGCGTCCGGGTCTGGCAAGATGCCAATCAGATGAAGTTGGATGCAACTCCGACTTTGGGTGAGCTTTACAAAAATTCAGCCATACCCACCCTTCCGAGGCGGCAAGATTTCGCCAATTACATCTATTGCGATAGCTCCAAAGAGGGTGACGATATTTGGTTTTACTACGCCAAGCCAAAGACGCCCGAACAGCGCCAGACACCTTTCAGAACATCATTTGCCACTCGTCAGTATCCTTGGCCCGGTGTGCTTTACTCGCTGGATATTTACCAAACAACACTTTTTCCACAGTCCGTTTACAATGGATCGTCCACTCAGACGTCACCTCGATACTTCGCTAAATACGTTTACAAACCTACGCCAAACGTATCTTCGGTTGTTAAAATTGAGGAGTATCTAAGCGATAAACCTTATGACCAATCAGAAATCACTCATGTTCAGCCCATTCCGACTGACATCAACGGTGACTTCCTCGGAAAAGAGATCAATTTTCCACGCTGCTTGCATCCCAAGGTGGTTTTTGACACTAACATACCCGGTGCTCAAAAGGTTTTTGGACAGGGAACAGTGGACGAAACTGGCAACTGGAATCCTAATAAACAGATTTTCCCTGCAACCAATTTCCTCGATTGGGCACCATTTGTAATTGAAGATGATGTGAACTTGGTGAACGGTCAGTATTATCGGCGCAAAACCACGATATTCCCGCCAGTCTCACCAAAGCGCGTCATTCAATGAGCGAATATACAGGCAATTCTCAAATAGCAAACCGCCCTTGGGTGTGGGGTAATGACAGCATTACTGCATATCAAGGCAATAATGGCGTAATTATTTCTCAGTTAGAAGCTCCAAGAGTAACTGGGGCTAATTTTTCTGGCGGACTCAATCTGCCAAGTCCCGTTCAGCCAGTCCCAATTCAGGTTGGAACATATATCTCTATTGTTGATGGTGTTGTAGTTTACATTGGAACAAGTCCTTCAACGACTACGACAACACCTTCCCCTACCACCACAAGTTCTACGACGACAAGCTCGACCACAACAACGAGTAGCACAACTACAACGAGTTCAACGACTACAACAAGTAGCACTACGACATCAACGCCACCTCCGACCACTACTACTTCCAGCACTACGACTACGAGTTCAACGACAACGAGTTCAACGACAACGACCTCAACAACCCCTCCGCCACCAACCACTACGACATCCACAACGCCTCCGCCATGATGAAGGAAGTTTTATATGTTGGGAGTGGCGTGTCCGCCTTGAAAATAAAAGATTTTAGAGCGGGTAGGCAAACATTTGTGGCGAATAACGCATGGAGGCTTTGGAAAGATGGTGATATTTGGATTCGGTCTGGAGATTTTCCGGTAAAACCTGATTTTGAAATACCCCAATCCTCATCCATATCACATCGAGAGTATTCTGATGCGGCAAAAAAAACATGCGAATATCTTTCGATCAAGACTTCCTCTCCAGAGCATTATGTTGGATACACCATATTTTTTCAAGGTTTGAACTGGATTGCGTGGAACTTTAAGCCATGTCGCATTCTTCTGCTCGGATTTGACCACGACTACAATCAAGAAAAAGTGGCAAGGTGGGAAGAGATTGGCAAACCAAATCCACAAAATAAATTTGCAGGTTTTTGTGGAAAATCGGCTGATGAAGTATTTTCAGCATACAAGCCAGATGCTTTTTATGGTCACGGCACACCAGACCCACTAAGGTTAAAGGTTGAGCACCTGAAGGAATTGTTCGAGAGGGCAAAAGAAACTCTAGCAAGACTTAACTGCGAATGCTTTAATGCGTCTGGAATAACAGAAGGACTCAACTCATTTCCACAATATGAAAATCACGAAGGATGAATTGTATCACATGGTATTGAACCCAAAAGTTCGATGCCTTAGCAGACCTCATATTTGGCATCAATATCTCAAGGAAGCACCTTCTGGATCGTCTTTTTTGGAGTTTGGTGTTTGGAATGGAAGGTCGATTAACTATATGGCAGACGTGAGGCCAGACTGTTGGTTTTATGGGTTTGATTCTTTTGAAGGATTGCCAGAAAATTGGACACCCAATCACCCCAAAGGACACTTCTCAACAGACTTAACAAAGCTCACATTTAAATCAAATGTTTCAATCACAAAGGGATGGTTTGATGAGACAATCCCTAAATGGAAACAAGAAAAACCATCAATGATTGCTGGTATTCATGTTGATTGTGATTTGTTCTCATCAACCCAAACGATTCTAAATGAACTTGAGGATTTCATAAGCAGTTCAAAGCCATTGATACTCTTTGACGAATTATTCAACTACAAGGAATTTCTCGACGGTGAGTTCAAGGCATTCATTGAATTTGTGAATAGAACAGAAATGAATTTCTTGGTTGAGGCAACAAACCTTAATCACCAGCAAGTTTTGATTCGTTTTATATGACACTGACAATCTCAATGGCTACTCATTCCGATTTTGACGGAGTTTTTTTTTCCGTCCAATCTCTCCGCATTTACCAAGAACTCCCGCCTAACACCGAGTTTTTGATTCTGGACAACAATCCAGACTCCGACCACGGCAGGCAAATAAAGCACTTCGCCAAGTCTGTTCCGAATATGCGGATCATCGACGTGACGGACAAAACAAGCAGCTTTGTCAAATACAGGGCATTTAACGAGGCCACGGGAGATGTAATCCTCGGCCTTGATTGCCATGTTTTGCTTCAGCCAGACTTCATCAGGTGGATGATGGATTACTGGAGCAAGAATGACGCCCCCAACATGCTGACTGGGCCGCTTTGGTATGACGACCTAAAACACACCAGCGAACTCATTGATCCTGTCTGGAGGGGCCACGATTACGGCATCTGGGGTAATCACAAAGATGGCCTGATGCTTGCCTCGCCTTTTGAGATTCCAGCACAAGGAATGGGTTGCTTCTCATTTTTGAGAAAATACGCACCAAAGGTTAATCCTCACTTTTCGGGATTTGGTGGCGAAGAGTGGTATATGGCCGAAAAAGTGCGTCAACAGGGAGGTAAAGTTATCTGCCACCCCGAGCTAAAGTGGAACCACCGTTTTGATTGGCCGAAGCGCACGTTTCCAGTCACTCTTCGAGACAAGATCGCCAACTACTATGTAGCTTTTCTCGAACTTTACGGCGACCTGATGCACCCGAAATGCGTTGAGATGACAAGGTATTGGAAAGAGCATGTGCCTTTTGAGGATTTGAAGGCCAGCATTGAAGAGGCTCTCCGTCGATTAGGATTGCCATACGAACCATAAAAACCCTTAAAAATCCCGATTGCCAACCGTCTGTTTAGGGGAATAATCTGCTGGTAATATGGCAGGTCAAAATTCCCCCTATCTCCAGTTTAATCCAAATAGCTTTTTTGGCGGCAAAAGGATTGACGCACGTCCTCGTAATGTCGAATACGAGGAGGGAACCGGACCGGGAACCGGTCGAACGGCTCGTCGAGTCGATCCCGGCATGGGCGGTGGCCTTGATTCTTTTTACATGGCACAACGCTACAAAGACTTGCCGATGTCCATGATTAACCGTGAGGCCAACATTCGTCGAGGTCAGGGTATGATGTATAATCCCTACGCTGGCACTTATCAGCGCGATTCTATGTATAATCGCTCCGGGGTTGGCTACGGACGCGAGCCTCAAGCCGGAATGCAGCAACCTCAAGCTCCCGCCATGACCGAGCCTCAGATGCAATGGGCGCAAAAGGCTCAGGAAAAACAAGCTGGCGCAGCCGCTCTTGGTAAGATTGGTGATAAGATGGCAAACTCGGCAGCTATTACTGGTGTCAATCCTATGTTTGGAGCCGGGATGCAACTTACAAACGCCGCTATGCAAGGAGTTCAGAACTCTAAACAATCGCCAGTAACACCAAACCCATACGTTTCTTCCCGTCAGCAAAACATCGCCAATGCTAAGGCGGCTGGTGAGTTCGACAAGGTTCGCGCTGATTACAACAAAAGCAACGAGGCAACCGGCATGGTGATGGATGAAGAGGGGAATATAGCCCGCGATCCTACTATTGCCGCCAAAAACCTTGCCGAAGAGAAATCCATGATGGGTGATTTGCGTCGTGGTGTGGAAACAACAAGTCGTGGTAACACTACTTCATTAACTTCGCCTTATGGACGTGGCAGTGTTACATTTGGTATGGCCCCGGGACGGCCTCAATCAATGGTCAAGGACGAACTTGGCCTAATGATTCCCATGTCGCCTTATCTTAAAGAAAAGAACGCAATTCAGCAATCGCAAGGCATGACTGGCGGTTCTTCTGTTTTGGGTGGCAATGCTCCAGTTAGAACAAGCATTTTGCCTCCGAATCCAATCCAGTCTCAAAAGGCTGCTGTGAGCGAAGTTCCTGCTGCCAAGGTGGCGGAAGGCAAACCTGTGGAAGCTTCACAAACTGCTGTCAAGAAAGTGGCGAAAACCGCAGGTGAAAAAGCTGCTGTTAATCAGAAGCCGCTAACTTCCAACGAGCAACGCAAACTCACCCTTTTGGAAGCCAAGTATGGTGCGCAAGGACTCGCATCCGATGAAATGAGGGCAATGGATGCCGAGCGATCTTCTCTTTATCAAATCTTGAAAAATCTTCAGGATGAAATTGCATCAGGTCAGCAGACTATGCAACCTGCTGGCGGTCAGGACCCGTCTGGATTCATGTTTGGTCGCCCACAAACCTCAAAAACTGTTTCTCGCCCACTTACGCCACAAGAATTGGCAGCCAGAGCCAGCAAGGCTGAAGAAATTACCCGAATGATTAAAGAAAACCAAGCCAAATCTCAGGAGCTTGGAAACAAGCGTAAGATTCCAGAAGAAGCCATGAAGGAGTGGCTTGAACTTAGCAGCCGGGCAGGTGTCCGTTAATTCACAAACCCGAGATGAACACCCAACTCACAGTAGCCGACGTTCGGCAGCAGCTTGAGCCGCAGTTTGGCGAAGCAAGTTTCCTTCAAATCCTCAACGAGGTGTGCGAGCGCATTACTAAGTCGGGGAAATGGAAAGGTGCTATTCTGGAGGTGGATTTTCCTAGTTCTGACGGATTCATCACGCTGCCCTACGAGTTTGAGGCTGTGCTGGCGATGACTTATAACCGGATGCCTGCGTTGACTTACACGCAGTTCCACACCTACATGATTAACGGTCCCGGCGAGATTCAAGACTCGCTTAACTGGTCCGGTGTGCTCATAGACATGGGGGATGGTTTTGCCACACAAGCTGATATTCAAACCGCTGGCGTCCTCAAAATCGTCACGAACGCCGCAGATGACGGCAAGCAAATTCGCATTTTTGGGAACAACAATGGCGTTGAAATTTTTGACAACGATGGCCTTGCTGGCGAATTGGTGACTTGCGCGGCTCCGTTTGTAAATACCACAAACTCATTCAGCGAAGTCACTGGCATTCAGGCTACGCCTGATCCATCCACGGTTATGCAGCGTTCTTGGAGCCTGTATGATGCTGGAAACAACCTGCTTTCCTCATATTATCCCGGCGAAAGCCGTCCATCCTACCGTCGCTACAAAACAGGTCAGGCAGAGAATGCTATCCGTCTCATCTGTCAGCGTCGTTTTATCCGTATGCGTAATGAGAGTGACTGGGTAATTCCCGGCAACATTCCTGCCCTTCGCGCTGGATTTTGGGCATGGAAGTTTGAGGATGGCTCCGACAGTCAGAAGGCCGAGGAAAACTGGGCGCGCTGCATCAATCTCCTCAATCAAGAAGCCAAATACTCCCGTGGCGGAGGCATCCCATCAACCTCTTTTATCAACTGGGGCGTGATGGGCGGCTGCTTCGGCACAGGATGGACACAACCCGGACTCGTTTCTCTCTGATATGGCTGAACCTTACAAATCCACACCTGCTTCCCGCGTTTTCGGCATGGGGCTTCCACGTCGTAAAGTGGACAATCCGGGGACAATCTTTGGCATTGAGGTGGACGAGCCTCGCTGGTCGCTTGATCCTCGTTTGCGTAGAGACATGGCCGAAGAGCAGCAGATGGCGATGCAAGAGCAAGCCTTGGCCGATCAACAGGCGCAGATGGACCGTCAGCGTCGAGGAATAGCAGAAACGGACGCGGCCATTGCTGATCTGGAAGCTGGCGCTGACATTGGCAATGTGTTCAAGCAACGTCCCGGAATCGTTTTTAGCCCCAATTTTAGCCAATTTGCTAAAATGGCGCAGGTGGTTCAGCCGTCGAAAGCCACTTCCACGCTTGCTCCCAGCTTGGCGAAAAGCCTTGCACCGCAAAACCGGGAGAAGTTCTTCAACCTCATCCAGACGCCTCAGTTCGCCAACGATCCCCTTGGTGCGATGACGCAGGTGCAACTGGATGAAGAACGCGAGAAACAGCATGGCGAACTCGTCAAGGCTGGCATTCCTCTTGCCAAGATCGACCGCTCCAAGAGCTATTCGCCCATTGAGTTTGAGGAAATGGTTTTGCAACATAAAAAGCCTCGGACGGGCGACGACTTCACAGATAAGCTGGTTCAACAGGCTTGGTCTGGTTTTGATGAAAATTACATGCCTCCCGATGGGGTTATTGACCCTATGGAAATAGCGATGGATGTTGCCGAAAAGAAAAATTTGATTCGTCAAAACATTTTGCAGAAATTTGGCGGAGGACAAATGCCGATACCAACACCTAATTTGGCAGAACCAAGCGTTCCAACTCAAAAGCCAGTTGCTCCGATTCCGGCAGATGCTAACTTTGAAAAGAAGCCGAAAATCATCATCGGCACCCCAATTCAAATTCCGCAGTAAATCATGCCTTGGCAAGTCCCCATCACCGTTGACGGTCTTGAATACCCCGTGACCTTCAACACGGAGGGTGAGCCTAGTCAGCAAGATTACGATGATGCTGTTCAGCAAATTCTGAGTCAGAAAACGTCGCCTGCTCCCAAGCCAGAAGAAGAATCGCCCGGATACCTGTCTCAACTAGGCTCTGCTTTGGGTCTTGGTTACCGCCAGATGAAGTCCGGCGTAGGTGCTACCTTCAATGCTTTGACCGGAGATACGGCTGATGTGGCTGCTGAAATGGCAGAAATGTCCAAGTTACAACGTGAGCAGCAAGCCGCTCAAACTCCCGAGGATGTGGAGTTCATGCGTAGTCTTGAGGAGGCTGAACAGGGCTTTGAGAAGGCCAGTGGACCTCTGGAATCCATTGGTGCCCTAGCGCAATATCCAGCTGCTGTCTTGGCTCAGCCCGGAGCGGCGTTTAAAACAGCCGTTCAATCTGCCCCCAACGCTCTCATCAGTGGAGCAACATCTCTTGCTGGCTATGGGCTTGGTGGTCTTGTCGGTGGTGCGGCTAACATTGAAACTGGACCCGGTGCTATTTTAACTGGTATTGCTGGTGCGATGGCAGGTGGGGCATTGTCCAATACACTGATGGAGGCTGGTCCTGCCATCTTTGATGTGCTGAATGAGCGCACTCAAGGAGCCGCTTCCAACATGACGGCGGATGAGATTTCTGCTTACCTTCAACAGAATCCAGACATCGTAGAAGAGGGTATGAAAACAGGTGCCATCCGAGGCTCTGTAATTGGCGCTGTTGAATCACTTGGCGTAAAAGGTTCCGGTCGTCTTTTAACAATACCTGAGCGTGCCGCAGCCCGAGCCGTTCAAAAAGAACTAGTTGCTGCCGGTGTAGATGTTGCTTCTAAAGAAGCCGTGGATCAGGCTTTGCTTGATCCTGCTTTAAGAGCCACCACTAAGGCCGCAGCCGAAGCGGCCAAAGGTCAATTTTCTTCCGCAGGAAACATGGCTCGATTGGCTGGTGCTTCAGCTATTGACACTGGCGCTGCTGGCGCTGGTGAACTTGCGGCTCAGGCTGCTGCTGGTCAGGAAATTAGCACCAAAGAGGCATTTATGGAAATGCTTGGCGACACGGCCCTGTCATTGCCAATGTCTGTTGCCACTAAAGCAGTTGAGGGGGCGCAATATATGCTTAACCCCGCACTGATCGCCGATGTGGGAGAAGTCTCCGTCCAAAATCTTGCCGACACTGGAAATGACGCATCAGCCGAAGCCCAAGATGAGTTTAACAAAACCGTTGCAGAAATTCTTCAAACGCCCGAGCCAACAGTTCAGCCTGAGCAAGCGGCTGAAACGCCTACGCCGGAAGTAACTCTCAATGAACCAACCGTCCCAGAAGAACCTGAGCTTCAGCCTGAAAATATCCCAAATCTTGAGGGAGGCCCGTTCGCAGAAGCGAAAGTCCCTGTTTCGGAAGAAGTAATCCAACCCGCACCCCAAGCACTCAATGCCCCTGACCAAATCACCGACCAAGAAAGCCTTCGTCAAGAACTTCAAGACCGAACTGGAGGCCGGAAAACCGAAGAAACAGGCGTTAGCGATAGCCTACGCAGTCCAGAGGAAGTCGAAGAAAAAGTAGCTCCATTTCAAGAAAAACTTGATTCCTTTTGGCAAGAAAAGCCGACACCGGAAGCAATATGGGAGTTGGCTGAATCTTCTCCAGAGGGAGTATGGGTGGAAGACGGTTCTGGCACATTAAGGTCTAAAAAATCAAAGACCAGAACCACCAAAAGGGGAACTCAAGTTATTGAGTTTGAAACTGAATGGTTTAATGAGGATTCCCAACAATGGGAGCCTCTCCCTCAAGGATATACAGAGGTTCAAAAAAGAGCGGACGGCTCATTTGCTTCCAACAATAGCCTGCCTACTGCATGGACACCGGGATCATATACTGAAGTATCATCTGGTAAACGTGTTATCACGAAACCCATAGTTGCTTCCAAGCCGCAACAACCAATCACCCCGAAAGGGACGCCGACGCTCGCTACCGAAGGCACGCCAACGTCGCGAGACGTGGGCACTTCATTTCAACCGGGGGCAACTGGCGAACCAGTTCAGGCAGCACCTTCTGCTGCACAGGTCGTGAAAGCGACCGCCCCCGGACCTGTTTTTCAAATTAAAAGAAGCAGGGATTTCTTAACTAGCGGAAATTATGATGTCACTACTCCTGATGGAGTTAAACGCATTTTCCGCGATCCTGAAACCGGAGCATGGATGGATGCTGATGAAAAGGCCCCCGTTTACAGCCCGCTTCCATTTAAATTACTCGGATATTCCAAGAAGGAAGCTCTTGATTCTCTTCGCAAAGAATATCAAACCACAACGGTAGCCACAAACGAAACCGCCCCTCCCCCGGCTAAGGGAGAGGCGGTAGCCAGTGCTGTCGAACAGCCCGTGGAAGGGTCGATTCCCACGGTTCCGACAAGAGAAACACCAAAAACTGATCTGTCAACACCAGAATCTAAGGCCGCAGATCAGGAGGAGCAGGACGCACAAAAGCGTCAAAAGAAGCAAAATGAAAGCATTCGCAAGTCTCTTGACTCAATCATCGACAAGCGAAATACAAACATCGTCCAAGGCACCGTCACTGCCGCTGATGCGGAAGCTGCACGCACGGAACTCAATAACTCCGGCGAGATTCCGAATGCTTTCCTAACGCGCATCTACGAATCACCCAAGGAGTTCTTGGCTGACAAGAGCAACGAGCGTTATTTCCCCTCCTCGTATGCGGACCTTCAAGCCAATTCCAACATCGAAGGTTTGTTTGAAAACGGACAAACATTGATCTTTGTTAAGAATATCGGCGTCTCCGATCTGGATCGAGATATTGCTAAAAATCTTGGCATCTCTCCAGAGCTAGCCGCAGCTCGTCGTGTGATCGCTCATGAAAACGGTCATCGCGGTGTTTCCTTGTTCACTTTGAATGAAAGGCGCGAGTTTATTCGCCACATTCGCCGGAAGTATTCGGATGAGGAAATTCAAAACCTTGTTCGGCTTTACACCAAATATGCCGACTGGCGCACTAATCCAGACAGCCGTGATGCAGCTTTGGAAGAGCTGTTCATGAAGAAATTCGATAGCTTTAAGAAGATTCCGACTGGTGGAGTTTGGGATGACATCGTTCAATTCCTCAAAAAGGTCTGGCGTCGTCTGACTGGCAGCAAGGATGATCCTACGCTGAATGACATGAAGGACGTGGTTCGTCTTTTACGGAATGCCATGCAGCGTGCCGAAGTGCCGCCAAGCAGCTTTACGCTGAATAATGGTGGCGAGGTTAGGCTGAGGGAAGCTAATCCTGAATTTGCCTCTCCAGAAACCGCAGCCTTTAACGCAGGCTCCGAAGCTGCCCGTGATACCATTTACAACGAGCGGGATATGGACGTTCGTGAGGCCATCCGTAGAGCCTACCAGCCTACCGAGAACAGCGTGGCCGTTCCTCTGGATGAGCTTTTCGCCAAAGCCAAAGATCAGATTCCCGATCTTTCCGAGGACGAGTTCAGCAACGTGCTCCAAGACCTTTATGAGGACAGCGGGGCGGTGCTGCAAGAGGGTGAATCTGCTTTTGGCGTATTCACTCCCGAAGGCCGTCGTGCCGGATTCGCAGTAATTATGCCGCGACAGGCTATGGCTTCAAGGATTGAGGCTAAGGGGGAAGCAGTGAAACGCTTTCAGGAAGAAATTGATGCGATTGAAAGCGGCTCCCTCAAAGGTAAATTTGAAGGTGTTCAATTCAAAAATTTTGAAGCCATTGAGCGCCCCAAAAGACCAAGTGAATTTTACACTGATGCTGCCCAGCGTTTTGTTGATTCGCTAATCAAGGAGAACTATTCTCTGGAAGATATTGGATACTCCATTCAATCACCTGATTTTCTTGATTCCATTGGCATAAGCTCCGATCTTGGAGCACAACAGGCTGTTGTTATTGAAATCAAAAATCGTGTTTCAAATGCGATTCGCAAAGAGAGACTAAAAGACCAAAAGAAAAGCCTAGAAAAACTTGAAAAAAGCCTAGCTGGAAATTGGCAAGGAACTGGTTCTAAAACAGGCTCCAATCAAGTTATTCGCAAGCATATCATTAATAATCCTCGCTATCGAGGAATGTTCATTCGTGATAAAGCCAATGAATCTTTGCAGCAAGCGCGTGAAAACGTAACAAACTCAAATGTTGATGACGCCGAAAAACTCACCAGAGATGCGAACAAAGAAGGCGATCAGGCGGCAGATCGTGCTACCGAAGATTTGATTTCGGAACGCGAATCTTCCATTGAAGACGATCAGGACGCGATTGATTTGGCGGAGGGTGAGGCGACTTTGGACACAAGGGGTAAAAATCTTTGGGAAAAATTCAAAGATTTGATTCGCAAGCGAGGCATTGCAATGAGGGCTTTGGATGCCTTGCGAGCTGGCAACAGAGCAAAGGCTTCCATTTCCAGCGAGGAACGAAATGCTATCTCGCAAATGTCTGAGGAAGAACTGATTAAGTTCATCGCTGACATTGACAATGAGATGGCTAGTGTTTTTGATGAGTTTACCAAGACTCCAGCCACTAGAAAGAAGCGCGAAAAGATGGTCGCAACGACCAAGAAGCGTGCGGAACAGGGCAAGCCGATTGAAGTTACATCGGTCAATACTGCGGATGTTATTGACGGAATCTTCGTTGGCTTCAACGACCGTGACAGCATCATCAATGAAGTTGGAGATGCCCTTCTCAAGGCGGCAGAGCAGCGCAAAGCTAAACCGAAGCAGAAAACCGCTATTCAGGATTTGATTGCTGCAATACGTCAAACTTTGACTGCCAACCTCAAAGGTGACCAAATCAAAGCAGATCAGCCTTCGCTTGGTAAACTCATTGGTAAAACCTTTGCTCAACAAGGCAGTGAGGCAGCGCTGTTTGCTAAATCGTGGGAAGATGGCCGCAAAAAAGTCCTCGCTATGCTGTCTGAAATGGGAGTCGATGATGCCAGCTTGGAGGAAGAGCTTGATGCGATCATGCCTCCTACTCCCACTCTTGCATACGCTCCTGCGGCTGCTAAGCGGGCAATAACAATGGCAATCAAGGAAGCTGGCCTATCCGCAAGAGATGCCATCTCAAATCCTGCGTTTTTCCGTGAAACCATCATGGAGAAATTCAATGAAGCGGCTGCTAAGGAAAACCTCACCGAAGAAGGATGGAATCAAAGCGGCAAAGCTCTAGCAGAGAAAGCCATCAATGAGTTCATTGATAGTGCTAGAATCAAAGCCGAAGAACGCTTGGCAGAATCCAAGGACAAGATGGAGAAAAGAAAGGTTGAGATTGCCGACAAAAGAGCGTCTCAACTCATCTACTCCGTTGAGGAGCTATTCCGTCAAAACTCTCAAGACCTTCAAACATCAAAAAGTGGAGACTCGATCAACAAAGCCTTCCGGGATCAGTTAAAAGAACCAGTTTCCATTGGCAAATTCAAGGAGCGTTTAGCCAAACTATCCGTATCAGATCAAGTCGCTGAGCGTCTATTCAAAACTGCTGCACGCGAAAAGGCAGACCTTCAAGCGATGGAGGCATATCGTTTACTCGAAGGGCCAGATGCTCTTAAAAACATGCTGCGCGAGATTGACGCTATGCGTCCATCTGAGACAATTCCGTTCTCCAAACGTATTCCTTGGCGAAAAATTCTCTCTCAAAAAGCATCCACTGTTAAGGAGTATCGTCAGCGCATTTTTGATGCCATATCTAGCAACATCAATTTTGAGAATCTTAGCGAACAGCAGAAAGCCAAGTTGGCTGATTTGTTTGCTGAATCTTGGGAAAAGAAACGCTCTGACATTCTTGATCGAATGCTAGTCAATCTCATTAATAGAGAGCAGGCAGCTAATCGCATATCGCAAGAAGGAGCTGATGCTTTACGATCACAGCGTCAAAAGCTGATTGAGGACATCAATCTTGGCGTCTTGGATAAAGACGAGTTAATGAAGCATTTGGCTGAAAAATTTGGCATAAAAACCGAATTCACTGAGCAAGAGCGCGAAAAAATAGACAGATTGATTGAGATTACTCAAGATGAGTCTCTCAACAAAGTGAAGCGAAACAAAGCCGCTTATGAGCTGCTTGAGACACTTAGTTCCACAACCAAGGTTCCAATTGCTAAATTGCTTGCCGATTTTTGGGTTTCAAGCGTCCTTTCCGGTTTGAACACGGCAACATCTATCGCTCTGGCTGTTGGAAGTGGCGCTTTTGAACTAACCACTGGACTATATCGAGTCATTGAAGCTGGCCTGACCAATCCTAAAAACCTCCCTCAAGAAATAGCAACGTCATTTAAATCAATGGCGGAATTCTTAAAGGCTTTTAAACGAGAAGGCCGTTTGGCATGGCAATATCTTGTTACTGGAGACAGGGATTTCCTTGATCCCAGCATGAACAATGTCTTGAATGATTTAAATTATGATAGCATTGGCAAAAGCACGTCTCTTGCTGAGAGGATGGCAAAGTCTGACAAAATTCTTCAGCGTGTCATGGGTGTTTGGATGCGTTCTGTTAGCCGTTTGCTTACAGCATTGGACAGCTTGAACTCTGGCGTCACGAAAGGTGGTGCATTGCCTATTGTTTTCCGTCAACTCGAACTCAATCCTGTTAAAATTCAGGAAATTGAGGAGAAGATGAAACTTGAAAATTACAAACAGCAAGTCATCCAAAGAGATTTTAGAGGCATAGCTCCAACTTCTCAGGCAGATAAAGCTCGCGTAGATTCTTGGGCAAAAGCTGAAATGATGGCTGATTTGGATCAATACGCCACCTTTAGTGAAAATGTCGATTTTATAGGTCAACAAGGCGCTATGACACTCGATCCATCCGGTATTGGCGGATTGTTCTATCGTGGAATCAAAAATTTGACAGGCTCGATTGAAACAAGTGCTGAAAAATTCCTTGCTCGATCTGAGCGTCAATGGAAGGCGGCTAAAGGAACTGACAAAGCAGTTGATTCAGTTCAACTTGCATTAGCCTACTTTTTGCAATTTGCAGCTTACAATGCAGCAAACTTGGCCGGTTTGCGATTTGCTCGTTTTGCTGGCAATAAATTCAATCAAGGATTGAGTTTTATTCCGGGTATTGGCATGATGCGAACATACGAAGCCACTTGGGACGAATCCCGCATTGAGGCTAAGGAGGCGTTCACAGACATGATTCGACGTAATCAGTTTATCGGTGTCATGTTCTCTGCGATTGGTTATCTGATTCTCAAGTCTATTGACGATGAACCAGATGACGAGAAAAGAGGTTGGTTTATCAACGGTGGATGGGGAAATCTTACTCCAGATCAAAAACAACAGAAACTAGCATCAGGTCAAAAAGAATACACCTTTGGTATTGGCAACAAAGTTTTCAACTATCAAAATTGGCCGATTGCCCCATTGCTTGCAGCAATTGGTAGCGGTTCGGACTACATTCGATTCTCGCCTGAAAAGTGGACTGAGAAAGAAGCCATTAGCCGTCTTGGAACCGTAGCTTTGTCTGGTGTTTTTGCAGCCACCGAAATCCCAGCCCTTTCCGGTTTCCAAACACTCTTTGGCAACAGTCTTTCCAGCAAAGACCCCAATGAAAAACGAGTGGAAAGATTTGCTAATGTGATGTCTGGATGGGCTGGTGGTTTCATTCCACGCATTCTCAAAGATTTGGACTTCATCGCCGATCCAAACCTTCGCAAATACGAAACGGTTTGGGAAAAAACAGCTTCGCACATACCTATTTATCGCCGTTACGAAGGAGAGGAATACTACGACATTTTGGGCAAACAAATTCAACGAAAGGTTTATCCCGGATCGCGTGAGTTTATGGAAAAACCCACAGACCCGGAATACAAAATTCTTGGCGCTCTTAATTCGCGTGGTATTTGGTTAACTCCTGCAAATGCAGAGCATAGAATGATTGGAAAAGGTCGAAACAAACGCAAACTCACCCAAGATGAAGCTGATGCTTACTCCCTTGAAAGCGGAAAGGCATACCGCCAGATGCTCCTTCGCTACGGCCAGCGTGCTCTCCAGATGCCCACAGAACGCGCCAGAGCATTCTTGCTGGACAAGGCGGACGAAGCGCGTGACCGTGCGCTCAAGAAAGCCGTTCGATGAAAGACATCGTAAATAAAAACACGACACCGCCATCACCCGGATTTGTATTTACCGACAGCCGGACTGGCATCGTTCACAAGGACTTGTCGCTATTTGCGATTTTCCCAAAGGTGGCAAAGTCTTGGGAAGCTAATGGCATCCAGCCCCCCGATAACTGGAAGGCCGTAGTAATCCATGAGATGTGCGAGCAAAACCCGCATATTGAGTGCCGCGAGGAAGGTGAACCTGAAGAGCACATGACGCTGGCGGATGCCTACCGTTTTGGATCAAGCGTAACGAAATGGATTGCAGGAGGCGCTCAATTTGTCAGCAACGAAGAGGCCGAGCTTAGGGCTGCTATTTGCGCCAAATGCCACTACAATAAGCCTGTTGGCATCTGCTGGAACTGTCATAGCCTGCTTAAATGGATGGGGGAACGCACAGGATGGCCTGAAACTAGCCGTGACCATGAGCTAAGGGGCTGCACGCGGTGCAAATGCGTTTTAAAGCTGAAGGTCCAGTTGCCTTTGGATGCGATTGATAATACCGGAATCAGCTATCCCGAGCATTGTTGGCAGAGGTGCTAAATATCCTTTCCCCCATCAAGGAATTTGTATTCCAAGCCGCCGTAATCAATGCGGTTGAATCGCAGCCCCATTGCGAGCGCCCTGCTACCACTTTGACCTAGTCGGTTCACACTCTTAATCCAAGAAGAGTGACGCATTGGTTGGGCCGTTGCTCGATACCAACCATGTCGAAACCAAATATGTCCTTCTTTAGTCATGCAGCCTTCCATCCATTCGCTTCCAGACTCCCAATCAAGGCATGGACGGTTTTTTCAATCTCCTCAGCATCCTCGTTTTCGGCAGTAAAGGCATTTGCAAACGCGATGGCAGCTTTCTCAACTTCGGTGATGAACGAGCCGCGCTGAAGCTCTAGCTCGACTATTTTACATTCTTCCCAGTGGAATCGTTCAAGAAGGTCTTCGTTGGTGAGAGGATTGGTGATACGACTCTGCCAATCCTTAGCCGATTCAAGGCTCAGGAAAACGGGAGGAAAGCGATCATTGAAACGCGCTATTGACTGAATGTCTGCATGATAGCCGTGACCGGAGCATTCCGACTGTTTGCGTGCGAAAGTGTAGAGTTTCATAAGATTACGCTTTTTTGATCCAACCACTAGGTTTCTGGACAGCAAAACCGACCTTAGCGAGAATGTCCGACACTTCCTTGGTGGTCTTTCCAAGCTCGTCAGCAAACAAGTTCAGGCGCAAAGAACCGCGATTAAGGCGTTCCTCAACTTGGCGCTGAATGTCGAGTTCCTCCTCGGTGAGGGCCGGAACTGCCGTTTCTACGACTTTTTCACTCACTTTTTCCGAGGTTTTGGCGGGTTCTGGCTGTTTGATGGCCTCCGCCGGTTTATTGCCCTTCAGAAGTTCATACAGGCTATTGTCCTTGCATCCATGAATAATCAGGGCGCTGCTAGGGCAGAAGCCGCCGCGATTGCGAACGAGACGCTCAGTAGGAACTGGTTCACACTCAAAACCACCCTGCACAGCACGGTATTTGTGCGTGTTCCATTGGTCGCAAATCAAGTCTGTGTTTGCCCATCCGTTTAGACGCATCTGACCTCGAAGGTAGATGTCGAACGGAATCGCTGGGTTTCCAACTTGCTTACCAAGGTCAACAATGAGCGGACGGATTGGGTTATCGAGATTAACCATGTCAGGTGGGTAAACAGACACGCCCATCATCATTTCCTCGCCAGTTTCGGTTTCGAGAACGCCGTTCACCACCATCGGAAGCTGAACTACGTTGCCAAAATGAGCTTTGCCAGCAGAACGGTAGGCGTTTTGGAGCTTATTAGGAGCCTCTTTGCTGGTAAATGTGGCATCGGCCTCCAAATAAATCCAAGGCTGATTGTTTTTCAAACGAGCCAGATTCATGACAGTGTGATAAAAACAGACGTTTTGATTCACGACTGACACCGGATTATTTAGATCGGTGGTAATCTGAACGATGTCCACATGGCCGAACACATTACGCAAACGGTCGTATTCATCCTGAGCAACCTTTTTCACATTTGGCGCGTGAATAATAGTAGCTGTATGGTCAAGGAGTCCGCCAAATTGGATAAGTAGATCGTTGCGGAGTTTGAAGCGATCAGCATCGTGAATAGTAACAGGAAGGGCTAGGTTCATTGATTCAGGTTTGGTTGAGTTGCGAGATAAGGGATAAAGACAACTTCTTGTTTCACGATTTTTTCATCACCAGAGTAGATGAGTCTGTGATAGATGCCGATGTCGGAAATGGAGTGCAGGTGTCCATCGGACACAGATGGCGTTTCTTGAATCCGAACGTGGCATTTGCCACCGATGGAGTCCCGAATTGTAAGCAAGCGTGAAATAACTGCGTCAAGGGTTGTTGTCATATCTAATGTCCAGCGCGGGTGTTTTTAAAGCGTTTAAAAGCTGCTGCGTATGGCTCTATTGTTTGATTTCTTTGTTCGATTGTAAATGATTTCATTTCCTCAAGCCACCTCCAGCATTCCTCTTCGGAATCAAGATTGTGAACACACCAATAAACTTGGTGCGGATGTGATGCGAGATATTTGCGTATGCCAAACTTACCATTAGGTTGATGGCGTCCAATTTCGACATTCCATTGTTGGGGGTTTGTTATGGCGGGTTCACTCATATCTGATATTCAGCGTTTTTCATGGCGAGCCTAAACTTGGCTTGCCCTCTGTCAAGCGCACTTTTATCAAAGAAGTCAGGACAGCGATCACGGTTGAACTCCATGAGCATGTTAATCAACTCCCCCTTGGGCAAGTATGGCATCTGCTGCTTCATTAGCGCAATAGCCGCATTGGGGTGCATTAAGCCCTTCGGCAGACCTCGAAACTGCCATCCACCGGGAGGCGTATCAGTTCCATCAGGCATAGGTAATTCAGGAATAATACGCAATTCGCCTGATCCAGATATGTCTGGCAGCGTAACGCCACCATTACCCACATAAATTGCGTTGGATGGTGGGTAAATACAGTCTGGCAAGGTAAGGCAGCTTTCCTGAATACGAGGATGCTTTAAACCTTCAGCAATCGTCATGGAAACGGACTGATTACCAATGAAAATTGAACTTCCGGCAATGAGTTTTGCGAGGTCAAGCATGTTGCCAATTTTTACACGATCAACGCTGCCAAACTGGCTGAAATCAGCATATTCCTCGTCCAGACCAACAAAAAGCAGGCGATTGCCGTAATGCTGGACGATCTTCGCCCACGGGAAACTGTCATTGTGGTATCTAGGACTACGATTCACCACGATTCGACCATGTTTATCAAAGTCCGAAATAAGCAACCAAGGCTGGCTAACATCTGGCATATCGTCAATGAAACCAAACATCTTGGCATGAGTGGCATGAACGGAGGCAAGATTTGAGGTTCCGTCGTGGATTCGTCGGTTGCGAAAATCCTCGGAACGCCAGTCGCATTTATCAGGCCGTCCAATCTTAACCTCTTTGATGATAGGCTGGCTTTCAAGGAATGGACGGATGAACTTTTCGCGGGCCACAATCCCCTTGGTCAGGCCATCATCCCACAAGTGGTATATTGCTGGATTACCTTTGTGAACCAGCGTGGCGAGGGAGACAACACAGTCCCCAAGATCGCCTGACGAAGAAACAACGACAGAATCGCCGCTTACAGGGTAAGCTCGTCCAGCCACATCATTGATTTCAACTTTCTCGAAGTCTCGATACTGACCTTTGTAAGGCTTTTCCACGAAGTTCCACGCCACAGTATCCTTGAACACCTCCTCGGTGCAATGAACGCCAGAAATGCCGATGTGTTTGGATCGAGAAGCAGTGGGAACGATGCAGTGAAGATCGTTCTTTGGCATGACACGAAGCTGAATGTTCCAGTCCCAACCGCTAGGCGAATTGTCAGCAGCGCCACTGGAATAGTCGAAATCCCAAGTGTCGCGGAGATGTTTGGCCCACGAACCAGTGTCCACCATCCAGATGTTACCCGTGAACTCCGTTGTGCGATGCCAAGTTGCGGGGTTGTTGTCAGCATTTTTGCCTACCCATTTGGCGCAAGCAGCCATTGTTTTGTGATACCAAGAGTTTTTTGACGCCTCGAAGAAATTTAGCAAATCCGGCGATACCAAGAAGTCGTCCTCGCCAAGTATCACATATTTTGCTCCCTCAATGCGGAAGCAGTGATTAAAAAGATGCCAAGGATTGCGAAGAACGCCTAGCTTCTCCTTGTTGAAGTGCTTGATAACCGGCGCGGGAGACTTGGCGGTAAACTCGTCAATTACCGCCACGCATTCATCGCGCTTGTCGGTAGGCTCGATAAAAAAGTGAACGGCGGAAACAAGGCTTAGATCGGTTCCAAGCCATGAGTTCAGCGTAGGCTTGAGATATTGCGGGCGATCAGCGCAAGTAAACGCGAGAATGGTCTGGTTTTGCAGCTTATCGAAAACCGCTTTCCCGTGTGCGTAGCGTTTTTTGGAGTTGGATTTGCGAGCCACTTCGTCCTCTGAGCCATATCCTTGTGAGGGATTTTTATGGATGAAGCCAAGGTCCACTTTACCGCCCCGCGTGGCATCAACGTAACCCCAGCGTTTTGCTACTTCCGTAAACCAGTTATCGCAATAAACCGACTTGAAAAGAGGGTGGAAGAAATACCCCATCGCATCATAGAAGCGTCGGCTTATGAGAGGGTGGCAAATCAACTCATCTTTACGATGCAGGTCGCCAACATGCAGGATGTCAGCACCATTGCACATGTAGGACTCGATGATCTGATCCCAAGATGGAGGACAATGCCAGTCATCGTCCAAGCCAATCAAGATGTCGCCGGTAGCATGTTTTGCTGCTTCGTTCCATACAGCGCAGGCTCCTTCATGCCCCTTAACAATCACAGCATTGGGGAACGCTTTTTTGGATTCAATATCATCATGGTCAACAGCCGTGATAATCTCAATGTTGGCGGAGTTGTCCGCATTGTCGAGCCATAGCTTTTGACAGGCTTTGGCGGCTTCAGGGCGACGGGTGGCGTGAAGGAGGGAGATGGTCATGGTTCAAAAATGTAAGGGTAAACTTCAACATATTGGCCGTCGATAAGATTTAGGCGGCGGATTTGTTCAACAAATATACCTTTCTCGCGGTTGCTCCATTGGCTTGACTCATCCTTGCCATCTACCACAATCCTTTGCTTCCTTACAATCCAATAGTCTGTTCTAACAAAACCATTGTTTGTATTTTGAGTGTCGCAACCAGCAAGTAAAACATCCTCATACTCAGCGGAAAGCCATTCTGGATTAGCAACAACCTTGCCCGCTTTTGGCATTGTAAGCTCAACGCCACAAACCTCAATGGCGGCAGCGCACAAAGCACCAGCGATAGTTTTAAAAATGGAGCGTCTGCTTGTCATATCTGTTTCGCCCATCCACCTCCGAATGAGATGAGTCGGCTGTCAGGAAGCATACTCTGCGTTGGCTTCTTGGTCAAGAAGGCAAGGTCAAACTCCGCCATTTTGCGAGGCCGGATCACGACAGCGGCTTTTTCATTGGAGGAAAGACCGTGGCGAACACGGGCAACGTGAAGGCACATCAGAGCAGAATCGGCCAAGTCAGGGCTTTTTTTAGTCCTCAGCCGCATGTCCTTCTTTGACTCGATCTGCACCACATTTGCCTTCTCCTTGTAGGTTCGGGCACAAAGCTCACCAACCACGTCTGGCTTTAAGCCTCGAAGCTGACCAGTTCTGACAAGCTCTCTTCCCACATACCAAAGCTCGGATGCCATGTTGAAGAATCGCTCATGTCCGAGGCGGGAATCGTTGCGAGAAACTGACATATTGGACGCTCGACCAGAAAAGCATACGTTGATGAATCCAAGGCCGATGTCTCTGGCAATAAGGGCTGAGAAAGGCTCGCCACCACCCGTCGCATCAATGGCAAAGTTTCGGATGTCAACCTTGTGTTCTGCCAGCTTTTCTTTGGTCAGCTTAACCACCCACTCAACCTTAGAAATGGTCTTGTTCGTTATGTCGTCATCAAGGACATAGATTTGTGTTAGTTCAAACACCTTCTGTCTCGTTTGAGTATCCACGTTGACAGCGATGCCAGATTTACCGATGGCGAGAGCTGCGCGGTCGCCCCCATGCACAAAGCCGGGGTCAAGAGCAGCCACCATTGTTGGAGGTTCAACCCATGCCGTAACTGGTCTGTCCGCGCCATACTTGACAATTTCCGTCTCGGTATAGATGGAATCAAGGTCGCCAGCAGGACTCCAGTAGCCTCGAATCTGTTCGTAGTAGCCTTTGGTCTTAGTGCCGATAGGTCCAATCTGTTGCAGCTTTTCCAGCGTAAGCAGACCTTTCCAGCGTTCCTGACCGATCACGACGTTTGGCGACCTCTCACCGTCAAACCGGATGCAGTAGCCCTTTAGGCCGAATGGCTCGATTTCTGTCTCCCATTCGGTGTCATCCTCGGTGATGGTTGACCAACCACCCTTGGGCCGTGAAATGATACCACCCGGATCGTAGAACGAGTTCGGGTTAAACGCACCTGCCAGCTTGCATTGCTTATTGGCGGTAAGGTTATTGAGCACCGTATTGAGCAGGGAGTGCTTGAGTGTGGCAAACTCATCACCCATCACGATCATTCGCTCGGCCTTCGTCCCTTGGAGCTTGTCGGCAGATTCTTTTTCTGAAGAGCTTTCTGAGGCCAAAAGGACGATACCCCGCGTTTCGGATTTAACCCCCTGAAAGTCATAACGAATACGGTTCTGCGAGTCCACTAGCTTACCCGGCATAACGTTGGGACCAAAGAACTTCTCAAGATGAATCCAGATGAGCTTGATTTTGCCCCATACCTTGTCCTTAGCAGCTGCAACCGTAGTCGATGTGACGATTACTTTGGTATCCTTTGGGAAAAGGAAGAACCACATGGCACCGATGAGTGCCAAAGACTCCGTTTTCCCGGACGATTTATGCCCCGCAATCGAAAGAATGTTGTGCTTGTAAAAATTGTCCAGAATCCGCATGGCATTCGGATTCCACTCAAAGTAAAAAATACCTCTTGGATCACCAAAAACAATCTTTGTGAAGTTTACAAAATGCTGCTGCCAAGAAACTAGCTTATTTCCCGGCAGCGACTTCATTCGCTCGTAATCACGCAGAATGCAAAGCTCGATATACCAATCAGGACAGGGTATAATCCTGTTCTTTGGTCCCCACGGTTTGTTGGGCCAGACGCGCCCATATTTGATGACGCGGTTATCTGCTGTTTTGCCTGCCATTTACGGCAGATTAAGCGTCAAGTTTAGATTTGCAAATTACTTCTCGCAAGCCTCCCAAGCGTCAGGGTTCCATTTGCCGGTAAGCGGTATGGAGCGGTTGATTTGCCACCCATAATATGGATTCGCGAGTTCTTCCCATGTCCACAAATCTTCGCTAAGTATGACTCCTCTTTTCTCAACACGCTTCACAGACCACCATTCTACGTCTCCATCAACCTTAGCTGCATTAGCGCGAATCACACTTCCCGGCGGAACATCGCAAGCTTCAAGCGGCTTCTTCGGCTTCTTCGGCTTCTTCTTGCGCCATTTGAGGACGCGGTAGGCGATGATGTCGCCGATGCTTCCTTCGTGGAACCATCTCCAGTTGGAGGGTTCTTCTTCGATTGCTTTGCTCGGTTCTCCGTCCCGGCATTTGAACTCCCACTCCTCCACCTCCTCGTCTTTCAACGGGCGCGGTCCGCCGTGCCATTCGATCCACGGAATTTCGTCGGGTTTGATGCGGTAAAGGCTTGCAGGAATGTCCCAATTTGGTTGTTTTAAATCCTGCCAATCGTGTTCCCAAGTTCCGCAATCTTGTTGAATCACCTTCCCATCCGCGTGTGCTTTCTTCAAGTCAGCGTAGGGATCTAATCCCTGCATCTCTTCCTTGAGCACTTGGCTGGCGGCCTCCTGCATTTCGCTGGTTAGCTCGACTTGATCTTGAGCAAGGGTTTGGATTGGCAGCGTGAAGGGCTTTGACTGCTCGGGCCAAGGAACTGATAGGGGGAGGCGGTAAGTGCAAATACCTTTTGCCTTGGTGTTAAAGCAACCCTTGCTCCATGATTTTGAGCCTTTTCCCCAGAATTCGTAAAAATCTTGCAAAAGTGCTTCATTTACAATAGCCAGACGATACCCCACGCCCACCTGCTCAGCGGTCAATCCATTTGGATTATGCAACTTAGCCTTGTAAGGCGGACGGGCGAGAATGGGGCGGATTTCAAATAGTCCTTCTGGTGACTTAGCTCTTGCTAGGTATCTTACCGGCGCAAACAACGGGTTAGTGTCGTATAGTTGGCCTGCACGGTATAGGTGCCAAGGATGCCCAGTTTCAAGAATATCAGCAGCGAGACGGAGTTGTGCGGCGGTTTCGGTGGGTGTCATATAGAATACAAGTTTACGTTAATTGGTGAAGTGTGTCAAGATTCTTCAGTTCCCCTCGGTTCAAATCGGAAGTAACGCATGTTGGCACGAAGCGGAACCCTCTTTCGCCGCTGGCCGTTGCGGGTCTTTTTCAGAAACAGGTCGCGATCATCGGTCGGTTCATCCTCCTTCTTTTTCTGCCACGGCTTCTTTGGTTCCTTGTCCTCGACATCGACGATCATCCAGAAGTTGTCTGCATCCTGTTCGATGGCACGAGATTCTCGGGCCTCGTTGGCGTCATTAAGCTGTGATGGCATCAGGAAACAAGCCCCGGTGGCCTTGGCGCACTGTTTGGCCGTTTTTGTGATGTGGGCCACCTCACGTTCCCGGTTCGCGGTGTTTTCAGCCGTTGAGCAAATCTGGATGTAGTCGATTACGACAATGTATTTCTGGCCCGGTTTCCGCTGTTTCGAGCGTCGGATCACAGCCCGGCAAATCTTCTCGATAGTCAGGTTGGCAGAGTCAATTACCCGCAGATTCCATTGGGCCACCTTTGCCATTTTAGAGGTTAGGCTCAGTTGCTCACCTCGGGTAAGCATTCCGAGCTTCATATTTTGAGCGTCAACCCCCGCCTGAGAGCACAAAAGGCGTGTAACCTCCTGAATATCAGTCATTTCAACGGTGAAAATGTCGCAAAGATGGTCGTTTAAGCAGGCATTTTCGACAATCTGACGGCAAAGGGCTGATTTACCCTCTGATGGTTTAGCGGCGATGACGGTAAGGGTGCCATCCTCCAAGCCACCCGAATACTCGTCAAGTTTGAGAAATCCAGTCGATGCACCGGGTATCCTGCCGGGGTTCTTTGCCCGGTCCTCCATTTGGTCAACAACCGCATGAATGATGTCGGGCAGTGGCCGAAACTCCACATCAGGGCTTCCGTCGTCCAGAATGGCCTCATTTACAGCCTTTTGAACCCCTCCGAGTATGTCCATAGCGGAAACGTCCTCCGATTCGTTAAATCGCCTTATAGCGTGAATTCCAGCGGCACAGGCATGAATCATACAGCGGAACTGATAATTCCGTTTTAGAATTTCTGAATAGTATGAAAAATGTGACGGTAGGATCGCAAACGAG
>JACCDT011238884.1_pt1 | contig 64472 bp, 9 predicted proteins | sample 7446291 | NCBI WGS metagenome assembly JACCDT01 (sample SAMN15323446, study PRJNA562643) | freshwater metagenome | isolation source: river surface water | place: USA:Blue River Watershed | collected 2017-08-17 | reverse complement strand
TGGTCAACGCAGTGGCTGCACCCAAGGTGGCTGCTTCGCCGTAAATTTGTGCGCCGGTGGTGTTGACCACGCCGCCGTTAATCGCCACGCTGCCAGCCGTTCCCGCATCTGTGGTCAAGCTGGTGAGCGCAGTGCTGTTACCCACGGCACCTGTGAAGGTGGTGATGCCTGAGGTGTTGATGGCTAAGGTTTGTGCGCCGTTCAAGGTGTTGCCAAACGTGATGACACCAGCGCCTGTGCTGGTCAACGCAGTGGCTGCACCCAAGGTGGCTGCTTCGCCGTAAATTTGTGCGCCGGTGGTGTTGACCACGCCGCCGTTGAGGGCCACCGTGCCGCCCACGTCTGTGGTGAGGCTGGTCAAGGCTGTGGTACCACCCACGGCACCGTTGAACACGGTTGCGCCCGATGTGTTAACCAGCAAGGTCTTCGCACCATTGAGCGTGTTGGCAAAGCTTATGTCACCTGCGGCTGTGCTGCTCAACACGGTGTTCACGCCAAGGGTCACAGCACCGTTGTAGCTTTGGGCATCGGTGGTCGTGATGGTGGCGCCATTGAGCACCGCCACGCCGTTGACCGTCAATGAACCTGTGCCCGTGACGGCTTGGTTGAACGTCACTTGTGTGCCGTCGAAAGCGGTGTCAGCTGGCAACACCACGGGGCTGTTGTACACCTGTGTACCGCTGCTGGTCACCGAGTCCATAGTCAACGCAGTGCTGCGCAAGGTCAGGTTGGCGGCGTTGGACACGCTGATGAGGCCCACCATGTTGTTGCCTGCGTTATCCAAGGTCACATTGGCGTTGGCCACGGTCAGCTCCGTTGTGTTTGCTGCAGACACGGTGGTGCCCGCTGTTTGCGTCACGTTGCCACTGGTGGTGCTGATACTCAAAGCACCGGTGCTGTTGAGGTTGCCCAACACGATGGGGGCGTTGCCGCTGATTTGCATCGCGCCACTTGCAGTGAGTGTGCTTTGGGCGCCCATATTCAAGGCTGACGAAGCCGCCTGTGACGTTGTACCTGTCACGCTCAACAGCGTGGCCGCAGACAAGCTGGAAGTTTGTGTCATGCCCACGCCGTGGGCACCAGCATTAATGCCACGCCCTGTGCCGTTCAAGCTCACGCTGCCAGCGGTCGAGGTGACTGTTGCGTCATTCAAATAAATGCCACTGTTGTTCCAAGCCGAGCCACCCACACCTGCTGAGCCTGTACCGTTCAAACTCACAGCGCCAGAGCCCGTGATGCTGCTGCTGGTCAGCGAAATGCCACGGTTAGACGATCCATTGCCGCCCGCATTGCCTGCGTTGTTTGAGATGCCGACCAAGCTGATGGCACCACCATTGATAGACGATGCACCGGCATCGCCGCGCAACATGATGCCCATGGCGTAGTCATCGGCAGAGCCAACAGATTCACCGCGCACGGTCACAGCGCCTGTGCCAGCGTTGATGGCAGCATTGAACAAGGCCACACCACCCGAATAGTTGGCTGCGTTGTCACCCGTGTTGGCGATGTTGGTCGTTTTGTTGGTGGCATAACCTGTGGCCAACGAAGTGCCACCACCCAAAGTGATGTTGCCGTTTTGGCTGCTGATGCTCGATCCAGAGTTCAACAAGATGCCACCGTAGTTGGTGGTGTCGCCATCGCTGTTGGCCCACAAAGTGATGTCGCCACCATTGCTTCCCACAGCCACGTTGCTGGCTTGTGTGACGTTGCCAGAGGCTTTGAACAACAGCGCCGCGTTGGCCAAGCTGCTGCTGACGTTGGCATTCAGATTGATGTTGCCACCGTACAAGCTGATGGGGCCTGCAATGCTGAACGGGCTGGCAACGGTCAAGTCAGCCACGTTGGACGACTTGCCCCATGTGAAACCAGAGATGGTGTTGGCAAATGTGTAGTTGCTGATGCCGTTTGCTGCAAACGTGGTGCTTGGCTCAATCGTCACTGCGCCTGAGCCTGTGAAGCCCACGGTGGTAGGTGCTGTGTTGTTGGTGAACACCACACCGCCCGCAGTGCCCATGCCAGTGGCACCGGTGTAGCTGTTCACACCAGTGAAGCTGAGTGTGTTGCCGCCGAGCTTGTTGAGTTGACCCGCGCCATTGATGGCGTTAGCCACGGTCACAGCAGCGTTGTGGTTGAAGTTCAGCACAGTGCCTGTGCCAATGCTGATGGTGTTGGTACCCAGCGAGGCCAAAGCATCCGTGCCATCACCCACATTTAAGGTACCGGCGGAGATGGTGGTGACACCTGTGTAGGTGTTCGCGCCCTTCATCACCCACTTACCTGTGCCCGCTTTGGTGAAGCTGCTGATGCCTGCGTTGTTGGCCAACACGGGGGTCATGGTGTTGTCGTTTGTGTTGGTGCCAGTCAAGGTCAACAAACGGCCAGCCGTGCCGCTGTAGGCCAAAGCACCAGTGTTGGTGAACACCAATGCACCTGTGCCCGATGCATCCACCGTGGCACCACTGTCGCCCAAGGTGAACAAACGGTCGGTGCTAGTCGCTGCGCCGGTGTACTTAAGCGTGGCGTTGTTGATGACCAAGTTTGCCGCTGCGTTGCTGGACTGACCGATGTTGCTGGCCACGCCACCATTGGCCAAGCTGGACACTGACAGCGTGCCGCCTTGCAAGTTGGTCACACCCGTGTAGGTGTTTGCTGCTGTGAGTGTGAGCGTGTTGGGTGCGTACTTGACCAAGTAGCCCGTGCCACTGATGGTCTTGGCAAAGGTGTAGTCAGCTGTTTGGTTGAAGCCAAAGCCTGCGTTGTTCACCACATCGGTCACGATAGAACCTGATTGGTCAAGCTCCAAGAAGCCGCCAGACACAGTGGTCAGGCCGCTGTAGGTATTCACGCCACGCAAATACATCGCGCCTGCGCCCTGCTTCACCAAGTTGGCATCAACGCCAGAAATGATGCCCGACAAAATGCTGCTGCTTCCGCTGTGATCCAGCGTCAGTGTGCGACCTGCGGCCAAGCTGATGTTGTAGGCGCTGTTGATGTCCGCACCGCGCAGCAACACATCACCGGTCAACGCGTTGGTTGTGCCGATGGCGCTGTTAAGCGTGATGTTGCCGCCGTAAATTTTGATAGGGCCATTGACCGTGTTGCTCGACGCCCATGTGATGTTGGCTGTGTTGGTGGGCGTACCTACAGTCAACGCGCTCAAGCCCGTACCCAACACCCAACCCGTGCTGTTGACCGCGCTGGTGAAGCTGGCAGAGGTGGGTGCAATCGTCAAGCTGCCGCTGGTGTTGGCGTAGGTCAACGCACTGGCCAGCGACAAGCTGTCGGCACTCAACACAATGTTGCCCGTGGCTGATGTCACAGCGCTGCCCGCTTTAGAACCCAAGTAAATCGCACTACCCGAGCTTTGGAAACTGATGCTGTTGGTGCCCGCATCCAAAGTGACATTGCCAGCTGTAGACAAGGCATCCATCACGCCCGTGCCCCATTGGCTACCCACTTGCAGACCAGCCACACCCACTTTGGCGCGACCAGACAAGGTCACACCGCCACCGTTCGTGGCATTCATTTGGAAGTTGCCTTCAATCACAGCACCTGGGTCATTGGTGGCCACTGCATCGGTGATCACACGAATCGCATCCACACCGGTATTGGCAGAGCGCAACTCGAATACCGCATTGGGCAATGTAGCTGGGTGCAAGCCAGGCAAGAAAGCGACGATGCCCACCGACTTGGCGTTGATCAAAATCTGACCTGTACCCGAGTTAATCGTGGTGTTGTCAAAATTCACGAAGCCCGAGCCGCCTGTGCTGCCGTAGCCGTACAACGACACGTCACCGCCGTCAGAAGAAATTTGGCTGCGCTTGAGCACAATACCGCCCTGCCAAGGCGAGTTGCCCGCAAACGCCACCGATGTACCGCTGGCTGCGTAGCCATCACCCACCGTCAAACCACGCCATGTGGTTTGACCGTTAGGTGTAGCACTTCCACCCATCCACACATGGCCACCTTGGGTGGTGATAGTCGCGCCCGTATCGAGCAACACCATACCTGCGCTGTTGCCACCATCGCTGTTGGCCCAATACACAGTGCTACCGCCATTGGTCAACACATCCACGTTCACTGCTTGCGCAATGTCACCGGCCGACTTGAACAACATTGCCGCGTTGACGGCGGTGCTGGTGATGTCTGCATTCAAGTTGATCGTGCCGCCGTAGATGGTGATCGGGCCAGCAATGCTCTGAGCTGAATTAACAGTGATGGTCGATGTGTTGCCCTCACGACCCAGGGTCAAGCCTGTGAGTGAGCTGTCAAAGCTGTACGCATTGGTCAACAAAGTGCTGCCAAAGCTACCTGCAGCCACTGGCTGAATCGTCACCGTGCCATTGCCGGTGAATGCACCGGGCGTCACGGGCAAGGTGTTGTTGGTGAACACCAAGCCACCACCTGCAGCACCTGTAGCTGTGGCGCCTGTGTAGGTTTGGGTGCCAGTGAGCGTGAGCACGTTGGTACCCAACTTAGTCACAGTGCCTGCACCGCTGATGTTGCCCACGTAAGAGGCTGCGTCGGAGCGGCTAAACACCAAGCCAGCACCAGAGGCTACAGATGCATTACCAGTGATCGAACCCGTCGTGCCTGCATCACCCACTTGCAAGATACCGGCGCTCACAGTGATGGCGCTGGTAGATGTATTAGCACCGGTGAGCTTGACCGTGTTGGTTTGTTGCTTGGTCAGCGTGCCTACGCTTTGAACGCCTGTGAAGGTGTAGTCTGTGGTGGAGTTGAGCAGTAAGCCGCCGTTGGCTTGTACATTGCCTGAGAGCAATCGACCTGCTGTACCGCCATTGCCAATGCTGATTTGCTTGCTACCGCTGGCGTTCAAATTGGCAATCGTCACATCGCCCAGCACATAGCCCACAGTGGCATTGGCACCGCCCATGCTCAAAGTGCCTGCGCCAGAAATGTTTTTGTAATACAGGCTGGCTGCGCCCTGGCTTGAGTTTTCGCTCACGGTTACACCAGAAGCCACGTCAATGTTCATGGCGTTGCCTGCGGTGTCACTGCCGATGAACCAAGGGGTGAATGAACTCACGCCATTGGTGAGTGTGAAGTTGGCTGTGGAAACACCTGCCGCACGAATCACCAAGCTGTTCATGTTGTGACCGGTGAAAGTCAGATTGCCTTTGATGTAGTAGCTCGCACCTGTACCTGTTGGCGTCATCACGTTGGCGATGGTCAAACCTGCGGTGCCACCATCGACCACCACGCTGGTCGACAAATTGGTGTTGATACCACCGGTTGTGGTGATGGCGTTGCTACCGATGTTTTCAAAAATACCGCTGCCCGTGACGCTGAAGGCGTTGGCGTATGTTGCAGCAGCTGTCGTGTCAAAGCTCAAGCGGCTGGCCACAGACACACTGCCTGTGCCTAATGGATTGGCAGCACCACCCACAATCAAATTACCAGTGGATACCGTTGTGACACCCGAGTAGTTGGTATTGGCACCCGTCAACGTCAAGGTACCCGAGCCCGACTTGGTCAAGCCACCCGTGCCCGCGATGATGCCCGCATAAGCCACGCTCTTCGATGCATCCACACTGAACGTGCCACCGCTGGCACCCAAGGTGATGCCACGGTTGGTGTTGAAGGTGAAGCTGTCGGTGGCTTGCAATGTGCCGCCATTGAGCGTGATCAGATCTGCCACGGCAGCGCCAGGTGCAGCACCAAGGTAGCTATCAGCCGCCACTTGCAACGTACCTGCAATTTGCGTCTTACCTGTGTAGCCCAGTGCTGGACTTGCCACCACGGTGGAGCCACTTGGAATGATGGCCAACGCCACGTTGCTGGCATCGGGCAACACACCTGTGGGTGTGGTGGTTCCGGTCACGGCCCAGTTGGCGGCATTCGACCAGTTACCACCCGAGGCACCCACGAAGGTAGCAGAAGCCAACTGATTGATATTGGCTGTGCCGCCCTGCCCATTCAAGTTGACGGTGTAGTTGCCGACGTCTGTGCCTGTGAGTGAGGCTGCGGTGATCGTCACCGTTTTACCCGTACCCACATGGCGTGTATCGAACGAGCCAGTGACGGATGACACTGACACCAAGTCGCCAGCGATCTTGTCGGGCAATGATGCACCGCCGATGCTCAGATTGGCGTTGGTGTTGCCGTCATAAGTTTTGCTGCTGATGACCAAGCCAGAGAAGCTTAAGTCTTTCTTAGCCACGGTCAACAAGCTGCCGCCAGTTTGGTTCGTGGTGTAGCCGAGCTTCGTAAAGCCGTCAGTCAGTGTGTAAGGCGTGGCGCGATACGCAAGCTTGTTGCCAGTGGAATACGTTGCGCCCTCGATGATCACGCCCAAGCCTGTGACTAATTCGTCACCGTTGAGTGCGGTACGTAAAGTAGACAGTGGTGTGGTGCCATCTGGTTTGAAATTGTTTAGCGTTGTGGTGTGCTCGTAGCCATACGTCACGGTGAAGCTGTCGATGTTGGTCGTGGCTGTGGGCTGTTCACGGTAAATGGCATTCACCACATTGGGGCTCAATGCCACGGTGTAGTTGGTGGTGGTTTCGTCTGAGTTGTAACGGAATCGGCCTGTGCCAGAGCCCACCAGGCTGGTCAAACCTGTGCTACCCGACACACTACCCGTCATCAAACGAATGGTGCCGCCGGTACCCACAGTGATGGTGGGAGGACCCGTGATCAACACGTTGCCACCGGTGGTAGTGCCTGTGGCAGCGCTCTTGCCTGCATTGAGCAACATGGCCGTGGCTGTGGCGCTGGTAGTGGCCACGTTTTGGGCCACGGTCAAATCACCTGTCAAAGTTTCTACACGCACATCGCCTGTGGCACTGATACCGGTGGCGCTGATGGTGTCAATCGTCAAAGCACCTGCGTTCACATACGTGAGCGTGCTCACACCGCTGGCGGCAATTTTGTTCACGCTGTTGCTGGTGTTGTCTAAGGTCACGGCGCCGCCCAACACATCCAGTTGATCAGCGGTGATGTAACCCGATGCGCCATCAGTGATAGAGGTGCCTTTGAGGGTGACGGTGCTGTTGCTGGCGGTGAGTGGTGCGTTGATGGCTACTGTGCCACCGTAAATTTTGATCGGGCCAGCAATCGTAGTGGCGCTGCCTACCGTCACACCGCCTGTGTTGCCAGTACTGCCGTTCTCACCAATCGTCAAACCAGACACACCGCCTTGGTACGTCAAATAAGCCGTGTTGAATGTGTTGATGAATGAATGCCCGGTGGTCGGGCGAATCGCCAGTGCACCGGATGTGTTGAAAGCCATCGTGCCCGAGGCACTCACATCATCCGAAATCACGGTGATGTTGCTGCTTGATGTGGTCACAGTTGTACCTGCCTTGGCACCCAAGGTTAATGACCCCAAGTTGTTCACAATGCCCACGCTGCGTATGCCAGTGTCGAGCGTGATGGCGCCACTGTTGGCCAACAAGTTCAGCACGCCACCTTGTGTGGTTTGGTAACCCAATCGGACACCATAAACTCCCGCTGCGGTGTTAGAACCTAGCGAAGTGAAGCTAATACCGCCTCCGTTTGTGGCCACCAAAGAGGTGGTGCCTGCCATACCAGCGCCCTCACCCGCACCGTTCGCAGGCAAGCCAGTTCCTAAGCTTTGTGTGGCATCTGACAACCACACAATCGCATCACTGTCTGCGTTCGATGAAGTGAGCGTGAAGTTGCCGTTGCGATACGCGGTGCTCGCGCTGTGATGCCAACCTGTGCCTGCAGCACCGCCATCACCCACCACCAAGCCTTCGATGTAAATTTTGCCCGAGCCCGAATTCACATTCACAGTGCCCGTTGTCAAGAACCCGCGGAAGGTGCTGGTCTTGCCACGGATGTAAATGTCGCCACCGCTTGTTAAGAGCGAGGCCTCTTCCATAAAGACCCCAACCTTGTCAAAGTTGCCGCCACCTGTGCCAGTGATGGCCGTGCCTGACACGGCATAACCATCACCCACCGTCAAACCGTGCCACGACGTTGCTGAGGTTGCACCACCGGCCATCCACAGGTGTCCACCGCTTGTGGTGATGGATGAACCGCCATACAGCATGATGCTGCCGTTGGTGCTTTGGTTATCGCTGTTGGCCCACAGCACCACATCCCCGCCCGTCGTTTGGATGGATTTTGTGGTGGCCAAAGAAATATCGCCCGAGGACTTGACCAACACATCACCTGCCGCTGCACCCGTGCGCGTATCGATATTGCTATTGATGCTCACGCCTGCACCGAACAACGACACAGGGCCTGCAATGATCAAATTAGAGTTAACAGTCAAAGCAGAGGTATCGCTGGTTGCACCCAAGCTCAAACCGGTCAGTGTGCTGGCAAAGCTATAGGTATTGGTGCTCAAAGCGGAGGTAAATGCACCGTTGAGCGTTGGCGCGATGCCCAATTTGCCAGCACCTGTGAAAGTGGCGCTGACTGGACGTGTGTTGTTTTGGAAAATCAGTTGCCCTGCAGAAATTGCCGTAGCACCTGAATAGGTTTGTGCACTTGTGAGCGTGAGGGTATTGCTGCCGGCTTTCGTCAACGCGCCTGTGCCTGAAATCACAGAGGTACTGGTTTGATCGTCGGTGCGGTTGTATTTGACCGTGGTGTTGTTGACGATGTCACCACTCACACTGCCCGACGTTGCACCATTACCTACTTGCAGCGTACCCGCGATCACTTGCGTGCCGCCTGTGTGAGTCAAGGCACCGGCAAGCTGTGTTTCGCCTGTGCCGTTTTGAATAACGAGACCTGCACCACTGATGTTGTTTGGTAAAACAAGGGGGTTGGCTGTACTGATCAGCACAGCCCCAGCGTTAGCAATGTTTCCAGTCCCCAGCGAACCGCTGCTCATTGGCGAGCCAATTTGAACTGTGCCCACTGCAGTTTGGTCATAGCTGATGGTGACGGTGGCGCTGCCGTACACATCACGCGCGTTGGTCACTGCGTTGTTGATGGTCGTGCCGCCCGTGTAAGTGTTATTTCCTGTAAACGTTGTACTCGCGCTGGTGTAGAAGCGATCGACACCATAACCATTCGCAGTGCTATTAGTAGCCAGCCCCAAGCTTCCATTCAATGTGCCTGTTGAGTAATCTTGACCGAGCGTTGCAAGAGTGCCTGATTTGTATGCTGACTGATATGTGGCGTAAGAAGAGTTGCCTGCATAGGCTTGGGCTTGAACGTTGTTACCCAACTGCGTCAACTTCACAAACACCAACTTGGTATAGGTGGAAGATCCTCCACCGTTATAGAAAAACTGAACTTGAAACGTGCCCGTGTTGTCAGTGGGGTTGTAACGCTTAAAGTACACGCCGGCCTCGGCAGTATTGCCACCCAAAATGTTGATGCCAGCCTCACGACTACCGGACAGACGCGCCAAAACCTCAGCCACCGTCGTGTTGTAGGCAATGGTCTGCGCGGTTGTACTCAAATAAGCTGTGGGCGCTGCGGTCCAAAGCTCCTTTTGAACGCCCTGCACTGTCACGCTGCCCGAGCCGCTGATGTCATAAGCCACCGTGCTGTCTACGCCAAGGTTGTAAATGAGCGTGCCATTGTTGGTGATGCCCGATGTCGTCAGTGAGCCTGTGGTACCACCATTACCCAATTGCAAAGTGCCAGCGCTAACTGTAGTTGCCCCTGTGTAGGTGTTAGTACCTGTCAATACCAGGCTGCCTGCGCCTGCTTTGGTGAAGGCACCCTCGCCACCCAAGACGCCCGCGAAAGTTTTGCTCACGCCTGTGTCGATGTCAGTCGACAACGTGCCGCCAATGTTGAGCATTGTTCCGCTTGCTCCTTCGAGCGCGCCCAAAGTGGCGGCCGTGTTCACCGTGAGTGAACCGTTCTTCATATTCAAACCACCGGCAGATGCTGTGCCTGAATAGGTGATGTTGTTCAACGTGACAGCGCCTGACTCAGCCAAACCACTGCGTGTGTTTTGGTCAAAGCTGATGGTGGTGCCCTGTGGGACCATCACATTGTTCACGTTGCTCTTATCGGGTACTGCGCCTGTCGCACTCGGTGTACCCGTGATAGCCCAGTTGGCAGAGTTAAACCACTCACCGCTTGCTCCGCCCACCCAAGTGACAGAATCGCGAACCGTGATGCTGCCTGTCAAACCTGTAGGCGCAGTGAAGCTGTAGTTACCAGCAGCAGAGCCTGACAAGCTACCGTTGAACGTCACAGGAATTGATGTGCCAACGTTTTTACTGCTGTAGGTGCCAGTGCTGTTGATTAACACAACATTGCCGTTGTCCCATGTTTCAACACCCGTCAAGCTACTGTCGGTGACGACTGCAGTGGTTGAACCGTCATAAACCTTGGAGGTTGTGACCGAACCAGCCATTGTGATGGTCTTCGGTTGAACTGTGATCAGGCCCACGTTGTTGTAGCTCACGGTGTAGCCACTGTTGACCATTCCGCCTGCTGCGTTCACCACATAGGTGCCAACAGTGGCGGTATTGGCTGTGCCTGATGAGGTGACCGAGGGTAATGCGCTGAAGACATCGTTCAGCGTGAAATCTATATAAACACTGCTCGCACCACCGCCGATGCTGATTAAATTGGATGGGTCTAGCGTACTGCCATATGTTTTATTGGCTGAGGTGGTAGTCACCACCACATTCGGGTTGGAGGCAAACACATAACGATTACCTGGATCAACACCAGAAGGTGCAAGCGTGGCAATCGTCTTGCCCCAAGTGGGCGTGTTAGCACTGTTCAAGCTTCCAAAGGTGTTACTGGTAGGCGTGTTGCTGTAAACGATCCAACGGTCTGTCGATCCACTATCGGTGGTGCTGATTGCACTAGCACCTGCGTTGTTCACAAAATTACCTGATGCTGCCAAAGCCATGTAACCACCAGCTTGGCTGTTAGTTATGGATGCGCCAGTGTTGATGGTGATGTTGCCGCCTGTGAGCAACGTGGTGCTATCTACAAAGCTATTCGCCCCACCCACAGTGATGTTTCCTGCATCAGCTGCGCCTATCAAAATCGAACTGAAACCGTTTTTAAATACAGATGTCCCAGTAAACCAACTCGAAGGCAGAGACAAAGTTCCTGTGCCACTGCCCACCCCTATGCTGACGCCTGTGGTCGAGGGCTTTAACACCAGACTACCGGTGCCTCTGACGTTGGTGGTACCCGAAGCAAACGACAAACTATCTGCGCTAAAGGTCACAGTGCCCGAAGTGGTTGTGACACCGTTGGTGCCAAAGTTCATCGTTCCGCCATTGTTCAACACGCCTTGCGCTGGGCTGGTTGCATTGCCTGTGATGTTGACGTCACCAGTCGTAGAAAAAATATTAAACGACCCATAGTCAATATTGATACCTGCCTTCAGCCTTGATGTGCCCGTGCCAGAAGTGCCTGAAATATTGAGGGAGCCATTCACTGTGCTGATGTTGTGGCCAGGGACACCGGCGACCGCGTCGTTATAGAAATTGATACCGACCGAATGTGTGTCGCTGTCATAGTTAGTACCGCCTACGCCATCAACAGTGATCGTGCCATTGCCGTTGGTTGTCAAGGTTGTAGCTGCGCTGTAACCCACCACATCAACACCAATGGAAAAATAGTCGGCTGATGCGTTGTTTGGGTTACCCCCCTGCCAGCCCTTGCCTTTGATCGAAATATTTCCACCCAAACCAACGCCACCTGCATTCAGTGTCACGCCCTGCAGGAAAACACCTTTGTACTTGGATTGATTGACATACGTTGGCATCGTTGATGTCGCCGTACCTACAGCGTAGTCAGTGCCGTTCAAACCACCACCCAAAGTGATATTGCCACCGTTGCTCAGTACCGTGAGACGGTCTAAGTCAATCGAACCACCTGCGCCAGTGACGTTTGAGTTCAACAAAATATTGCCGCCCGCTGTTTGCACCGTCAGACCCGTGGCTGTGGTGTTGATGTTGTTTGTGGCATACAAAGAAATGCCACTGCTCAGACCAGAACTGGTAAGACCAGCCCCTAAATTGATATTGCCTGCATAAACTTTGATGGGGCCATTCACACTGGTGTTAGCCGCAATCGTGACCGAATCTGTATGCGCTGTATTACCAATGTCTTTGCCAATCGTCAAACTTGTGGCGGCGGAATTAACCAACACATTGCTGGAAGGAAAAGACAGAGCAGACGAAAAGTTATCACCAAAGGGCTCAAACGTGACGCCGCCACTTGTTTTCAGGTTAATCGTTTTCAAACCACTGGGCCAGATATCAGAGAACCTAAGGGTGATGCCGCCTGTTGATGTCCAAGCCGCGCTTGAAGGCGATCCGATATAGACATCACCTTGGCCCCAATGGTTAAGACCTGTTGTTGTGGCCAAGGTAGAAGTTTCGTTACCGCTGATCAGGATATCTCCAGCGGTTGAAAGAATCTGAATGGAACCACTTGTTGCTGTGCCGTTGTAGAACGACACACCCGCTGCGTTTGCATTATTTGCATTCGTCAGCACACCCACCACTTCAACGGCGCCATTGGCAGTTTGAACCGTTGTACCGCCCAAGCTAAACGTCACGCCGTTGTAGTGCGTTGTTCCATTCGAGCCACCATAAGAATCACCATAGATGCCAATGGTGCCTGCCCCAGTGGTGGTGATGGCGCTGCTTGCTACACGGACACCATCGTCATAGCTTGCCGTGTTGGCGCCGTAAATTTTGATGTTGCCGCCAGCGGCCGTCAGGGTTGCAGAGGTCAACAACACACCAGGCGCGTTGGATGTTGCTGCATAAAACGCGCCCTGAGTACCCGTGTAGCCGCCGCCTAGGGTGATATTCCCTCCCGTGGAAAGCAACGAACTGCCAGAGCCTAACGAAATACCACCATTGGTAGAACCCGCCGTACTGGCCTTGAGCAAGATGTCACCGGCAGCTGTTTGAATCTTTTTAGATGCAGCGAGGCTGATGCTGGAGACTGCATACAGCGACACACCTGATCCAGATGTTGAGGTTGTGAGATTGGCATTAACAGCAAGAGCTCCGCCCGTGACACTCATGGCTCCCGTTGATGTCACCGCTCCGTTAAGGGTGACATTACCAGTGCCAGATGTGATGGTGTAAACAGACACGGGTGTGGTTGCTCCAACTGCACCACTTTGAGTGAAGGCCCCGTCTGAGGCTGTGCCATCTGTATCGACCGTCACGGTGTAAGCGCCATTGATCGCACCGAGTGTCAAGCCGCCACCATTTTTGGATTTCATGGTGGTGTCACCAGACAGTGTGAGGCTTCCGGTAATTCCACCTGAAGAGGCTGAACCGTTGAACAAGGCACCACTGCTGCTCACACCCAAACCACCCAGCGTCACATTGTTGGCAAGGCTGTAGCCGTTGACGTTAATTACTGAACCAGCTGGCAGTGTGATGGCGCTGGTGCCGAAGGCCGTGGTGCTTCCTGCGATCAAAGTCGCGCCTGAAACAGCCGTCGTTGCACCCGTGTACGAATTTGCCCCGCCAAGCGTCAACGACCCAGTGCCATTCATGGTCACCGTGTTGCCTGCTCCTGTAAGGTATTGGTTGAATATGAAGTTACCCGGGCCAGTAAACGTGACATTGCCCGCCATGTTGACTTGATAACCCGCAGTTGTACGAGTATCTCTGTCAATCGTCCAAATGGTTCCTGCAGTGGCATTTTCAAAGGTCGCACCGCCAGCCCCAATCGTGAACGAGCGTGAACTATTGTTGGTTCCGGCTGCACTGCTGCTACTTGGGCCTGATACTCTGATCGTTCCACCGTTGATCACAAAGTTGGAGTTTTCATACGTGAGGTGAGAAATGCTGCTCCCCCAATCCCAACTTTGAATGTCTAACGTGGTTCCCGCGTTCACGGTCAACGTAGAGGCAAGATTTGGTCCGTTGTAAATCTGGCCTGTTGAAGTAAAAGCGAGCGTTCCTCCGTTGACCGTTGTGATGCCCGTGTACGTGTTAGCGCCAGAAAGGGTCAGCGTACCGCTGCCGTTTTTGATCAACGAGCCCGATCCGCTCATCACGCCGGAATATGCGTACGCATTGCTGCGGTTGATGATGAGGCTGCCGTTGTTGGTGATGTTTGACGAAGCTGGCCCCAAATTACCGGTGGTGCCACCGTTGCCCATCTGCAGCGTACCCGCTGAGATGGTGGTTGTGCCTGTGTACGTGTTGTCACCCGAGAAGATCTCGGTACCTGCCCCCGACTTGGTGACAGAGATAGGGCCAGTCATGACACCGCTGTACTCGTAAGTGTTGGCCGAATTTGTAATTGCGACTGTACTCGCGCTGGTGGTCGTGATGTTGGCAGAGCCCGTCAGGCCAGGTGAAGTCAAGGACACACTGGCTGCCGTGACGCCCGTTGTACCGTTGAAGCTGCCAATGTTGATGGGATTGGTGTTGACAAACGTCAGCGACCCCGTGCCGATGTTGGCCGACAACGAGGACAAGAAGTTATTGCTTGCGTTATTGAGCGTGTAGTTTTGGTTGTTGCCCAGCAATGAAAGTCCATACGCCGTCATCGAACCCGTGATATTCGTGCCCTTAGCGTTGATTTGAATGTTGCCGCTGGTCGTGTTTGCTGTGACATTGCCCGTCCAGTACAAACCATAGGTGGCTGCATAAGCCATATTGGCAGGGTCTGCCACCGCAAATAAGGGCGCAGGATTGTTAGAGCCATCCACAGTACCTGCAGCATTGACTAGGTAACCACTACCTGTTCCCGCTGAATTGATTTTTGCGCCTTGGAAAACAATAGAACCGTTGACAGCAGAAGCATTGATGGCATTGGAATAGATGCCGTAGTGCCCTGTGTTGGTGCTAGAGGTATAGCCTGAAAAATAAATACTGCCGTTGCTTGAAGTGACCGAACCAACGTTCAGGTATATGCCATTCATCGCTGTCGAATAGCCAATCATGTTGATGTCGTACTTAGCGCTTACCGAGCCGTACCAACCATCTTGTGCAATGCCACCCGTACCGTAAGTGGAACTACCAGCACCCGAAATGTAGACGGAACCATTCGTGGCAGTAATTGGCATGCGCACATAGGTTGATCCATAACCCGAGTTATTCAATCCATTGATCGTGATGTTGCCGTTGTCTGAAGTGACGCTACCACCAGCTGCGGTAGCAACCGTCAGATAAATGCCAATGCCCTGCATCGAGACGCCCTTGAGGGTCAAATCCCCCTTGGACTTCAACACATTAGAACCATTCCAGAGGGTAATACCTCCAGAAATATTGGCCCAATTCGCGTCGCTACCATCGCTGTGGTTGGCATAGCCCGTGATGTCTAGTTTGCCGTTGTAACTTCGAATTGTTTGGTAACTGCCATAAAGAATCACACCGTGCCCCGCTCCGGAAGTGTTAAGTCCCGAAGGTGCGCCGTTGGCATAAATAGAGATATCACCATAGCCAATGATTTTGGTGCTGTCGGTATCAATCCTCAAGCCTGCCGCCCCGATGTCTGGGCCACGGGCACTTGAATTGATGGTGATCGTGCCACCGCTGGTGGGTGTCGTGGTGTCGTTACCCGCCACAATGGCTCCGCCATTCATGTAGATACCACCTGCGCCACTGGCATTCATGACGATATTGCCGCCAACGGACTGAATGGTTCGACCATTGTTTAAATAAATACCCCAATACGAGGTGGCATGCGTGGCTGTACCACTGAGGGTGATGTCGCCGTTTGATTTGATGCCACCCGATCCGTAGATGTATAGAGCTTCTGCAACGCCCGTACCTGTCAGTGACATCGCACCGTTTGAAACCAATGAACCCGCGCCCACCTGCAAGCCGTAAGTGGAACGTCCCGTTGCATTGATCGTCAGCGTGCCGCCCGTGGTTGGCGTGGCTGTGGTGGGGTTGGTCGTGTCGTTGCTGGCAACGATGCTGCCATTCATATACGCACCTACATGACCTACACCGGTGACAGAAATGTTGCCGGCCGTAGATTGCATGACGCGACTGTTTTCCAACACAAAACCAGTTGCAGCACCACTGGTTGAAGCATCGATGGTCATTGCACCCACTGACCTAAAGACACCAGAGCCTGCTACATACAAGCCTTCGGCTGCTGCCGTGCTTCGGGTTGTCAATGACATCGGCCCGTAAGAAATGAGAGAACCTGTCACCACATAGGCACCCTTGTCACCGGCCCCTGTTGCATTCAGCGTAAGTCCCCCACCAGATGTCGGAGTGGCGGATGTTGGGCTGGCTGTGTTATTACTGGCCACAATGCCGCCTGTGGTGTTGAAGTACATGCCGCCAGCTGACCCGTTGGAGGTGATCGAGATATTCCCCCCCGTCGACTGGATCAACGAGTTGTCGTACATAGTCAGCCCCCAATTGCCTTGGGTGGCGCTGATGGTGATGTCGGAAGCGGATTGGACCTTCACCCCAGTACCGTGCACATAGAAGGCATGGTCCCCAGTGCCAGTGGCCGTGACCGAAATGGGGCCATACGCGACCATACTGCCCGTGCTGAAATCAATGCCCTTGCCTGTATTGCCCGTCGCGTTGACCGTGATGGAGCCCCCAGAGGTAGGGGCTGTCGTGCTGTTACCTGCAACCAAGCTGGTGTACGCGTAGATACCTTGGGTGCCTACACCGGTCAGGGTGATATTGCCGGCGGTACTCTGGATGAGCCTGTTGTTGTCCAGATACACGCCTTGGTTACGGCTCGCGTTTTGACCGTTGATGTTGATAGCACCCGCAACGATGATGTTGCCGGTACCGGCGGTACCGTACATCCAGACCCCATAGCCCGACGATCCACCTGTGCCGTTGATGGTCAGCGCACCGGAGGATGTGATGTTGGTGGCGTCCTCAATACGAACGCCGCCGTAGGAGCTTGTTGAGTTGCTGGTGCCATTCATAGAAATGAGGCCAGTTCCAGCAGAAATACCTGCGTTATTGATGCGAATACCGTTCCACCCACCTGTGGCAATGCCATTCAAGGTGATCGTCCCAGTTCCGCTTGTGGACAGCACGCTGGCACCACTTGTACCAAACACCCGAATGCCATCGCCATCTGCACTTGAGGTGGTTTTACCGAGACCGTAGATGCCGATGTTGCCCCCCGCTGCACTGATGGAGCCAGTTGACGTGATGTAGGCGCCCGTGCTTACGGCGCTCCCTGCTGTGGCGGTCGTGTTCCCGTTTGCGTAGCCTGCAATACAACTAAAAGTAGCGGCGCAACCTGCAGTGTTGTCGTTTGTCCCTCCACCAATGACCACATGACCGCCGTAGGTGCTGATGGCCGAGGTCTGGACATACCCACCAGAGCCATTGTTGTCGGTATTGGCATAGAAATAAGTATTAATTGACTTACCAGCAGAGCCCGAAATGTTGGCGTTGATGTTGATATCCCGCGCCGCCATGAGGGTCAGCGTGTTGGCATTGGTGTTGTTGGTGATGGCGCCAGACACAGTGATGTCTTTGTCGGCAGCGACTGTCTGAAGCGTCGAGCTACCGGTCAAGCTACTGGCGTTCACGGTCAAGGCAGATGCGGTTTTGAGCTTGACGTCACTGTTGGTGATCGTCACGCTGGATATCGTGTTGCCTGTGTTTTGCGCTGTGACGTCCGCACCGTTGACAAAGCTCACGGTGTACGTACTGGCCGAAATCACACCACTGGTGGTCATGGCGCCTGTGCCGCCAAAGGCTGAATCGGCGGCAATGGTGATGGCCCCCGATTCTGTTGCGGCTGAAGCGTTGGTGTTGATCAACGCACCATGACCACCCCACCCTGCACCATTGAGTGTGAGGGCGTTGGTAATCGTGGAGCCATTCAAATCTAATGCTGCAGCTGGTCGCACATTGATCGAGCCTGTGCCAAATGGCCCAGATGAACTTGTACCTGTGACCACCGCGCCGGCACTCAGCACACCCGCCAAAATTTGCGTACCGCCTGAATAGGTGCCACCCGTGCTCGACAGCGTGACCTTGTTGCCGCTTGCTTTTTGCAAGGCAAAGCCGCCAGCAATATTGCCTGTGATGCTGTAGTCAAAGGGCCCGGCCAACAACGAATTGCTTTGCAGAGTGACCGTGCCACTTGCAACACCACTGCCCACGGAGTCAGTCAATGCGATGGTGCCTAAATTGATACTGTTGTAGGCCGTGAGCGGCGCGTAACTTGAATTCAAGTTCAAATTATTCGAAACAGTTTTGCCAGCCAAGTCAAACAAGCTGTAGCTGGTGTTTGTGACCGTGATGCTGCCTGTTCCATACGCTGTTGAACTACCCGCTCTCAGCACACCACTGTTAATGGTGATGTTGCCTGAATAGTTACCTGCAGCCCCACCCAGAGTTATTGAGTTGTAGTTTGAGATGGCTGCAAGGCCGTAACCCGTGCTTGAAACGCTGGTGGTATTGAGTGTTTGAGCGTTATAGCCTGCCAGCGATGCGCCCAAACTTTGGCCCAACACGTTGGTGGTGTAGTAGCCTGCGTTTTGCATTTGCAGGGTGACGTTGGCCCCAGACTGCGTCAGCAAGGCTGTGACGTATTTGGTGTAGCCGCCTACGCCGTCAATCGTTTGAAACTGCACAACAGCGCTGGGACTTGCGCCCGCTGTGTAACTGACGATGTACATGGACGCGGCAACGGGTGAACCTGTGAGCGAACTTCCACCCAAACTACCTGTCAGTCCTGAAGTCAGTAACTGTGCAAGCGTCGTATTGCTGGCAATGACGGTTGGAGTGGCCGAGCTGAAATAGCCTGTGGCCAAGGCATTCGAGGCGTTGGTAATCGCCAAATTGCCGCTGCCATTGAGCACGCCCGAGAACGTGGTGCCTGCCGTGTTGTTGTTGGTAACGGTGGTTGCCGCGTTGACAGACAAAGTGCGGGCGCTGCTAAAGGCTGTTGAGCCTGTGACTGTGAGGTTACCGCCCCCAAAAACCAAATTGCCTGAGGTTGCCCCCAAATTGGCATCGGAAGAGATAGACAGAATGCCCGCATTGATAGCTGTGTTGCCGGTGTAGGTGCTTGTGCCTGTCAAGGTCAGGGTGTTGGTGCCCAGCTTGGTTAAGCCATAACCGCCGCCAATCGCACTGCTCAAGCTGATGTTGCCGTTTGAGCCACCCACTGCGGCATCCGAACCCAAGGTGATAGCCCCCGCATAACTAGCTGCAGTGGCGGATGAGTTGGTCAGTGCGCCCAAGGACGCGGCGCCATTGCCGTAGAGTGTTAAGCCATAAGCGGTACTGACAGCCAAGCCATTGAGGTCCAAGCTGCCGCCAGAGGAAACGCTCGCGGTTGCGGTGGAAGCCCCTAGCGCGCTGAGACCGCCAAGTTTCAACGTACCCGCATTGATGGTTGTACTGCCAGTGAAGGTGTTAGCGCCTGAAACAGTCCATGTACCTGTACCCGCTTTAATAAGCTGGCCTGACCCGGAAATCGTGCCTGCATAGCTGGTGGATGTGTTGTCTCCACCTGTGGTGAGGCTATAAGTACCAATGGCCGTACTGCCGCCTGTTGTACCACCAGACGCCAATGAGCCAATGGCCAAGTTGCTGAGCAATTGGAGCTGAACACCTGCCGTGTTGCTGAGGCTCACGGCTGAGTTATTACCTAAGGCACTGAGGTTATTGGTTTTAACTAGGCCACCGGTGACCGAGGTCGCGCCGGTGTAATCATTGGCCCCATTGAAGGTAAATGTGCCGTCTGGGCCATTGGACACGATGGAGCCCGGGCCACTGATCTTACCGTTGAGCGCAACGTTTAATGGATTGAGCGTGAATGAGCCGCTGCCAGAGCTGAAAGTATGAAGTGTGTAGCCCGTCGCCATGTTTGAGCCCGCGGTGATGGAGCCGCCTGAGCCGGCCGTGCCACCCAGGTAACGTACCATGACGACACCCGAGCCACCGCTTGCGCCGTTGTTTTGACCACCGCCACCACCGCCACCGGTATTGGCTGTACCTGCAACAGGATCGACGCCGTTACACGCGCCAGCACCCCCGCCCCCTGCACCACCTGAGCCACAACTGCGGCCCGCTCCCGGCGTTGAAGTTCCACCACCACCGCCACCTGCATAGGTCAGTGAAGTGCCTGTGATGGTCGAGGTTTTACCCGCACCACCGCTTCCGGGCTGCCTGTCTGTGCTGTTGCTTGAAGAAGGCACACTGCCACCAGCGCCTCCAGCACCACCGCCACCGGCACCGGCTTGAACCCCGTTCGTAGCGCTGCCACCACCGCTGTAACCTTGGCCTGCCGTTCCTGCGCCACCAGTCGTGACTTGATCATCCTCAGCCGCGCCACCGCCAGAACCACCTGATCGTCCGCTAGCGACATAAGCGTTGCTCCAACCATAGCCGCCGCCGCCGCCGCCGCCAACTGCTGTAAAGCTTCCTAAAGTACTGTCACCACCGTTGTTTCCAGATGTGCCAGCACCGTTTCCAGTGCCGCCCGCGCCAACGGTGACAGCGAAAGTGCCAGAGGTGATCTGTGTGGTGCCCGAGACAAAACCACCGGCACCGCCGCCACCACCCCAGCCGCCGCCGCCGCCGCCACCACCGCCTGCGACGACGAGGTAGTCAACCGAAGAATCAAGCAAAAAGGTCACACTGCCATTGAGCGTGATGTTGTTTGCAAAACTGGTGGCATTACGCCCAAACACCAACGAAGTGCTTCCTGCCGCAGTTAATGTTCCTGTGCCTAGGGCCGTGTTGTCGTAAATTCCCAGTGAGCCTGCATTCAAGTTAGTACCACCGGTATAAGCGTTGGCAACCAACATATTTAAGGCGCCAGCGCCCTGCTTGGTGACAGAGCCTGTGCCAATGCCGAGCCCCCCAACCATCGTTGTGCCAGCCCCATCAAACGTGAGGTTGTAGTTACCAGTGATGGCATCACCTGAACTACGCATCAAGGTCAGTGAGCCCGCGTCTGACTGAATTTCAGTAGCGCCCGTGAGATTGACCAAGCCTGTGAGCGCGTTTACACCTGACAAATTACGTAATCCGCCAGTTGTCGAGGCGCCAGTCCCTGAAACCGTGATGGCTTCTGGGACTGTGACGTTATTGCTGAACTCCAGCGATGCGCCACTTGCCACGGTAGTTATGCCCGCTGTGCTGCCTAAGCCTGTTGAGCTAGACACCGACAAGATGCCGCCGTTCACGTTGGTGGCGCCGGTATAAGTGTTGTTGCCGCTAAGGGTCAACGTCCCAGAGCCAGTCTTGGTGATGGAATAGCCAGAACCCGTGAGGTTCTGGCCCATCGAGAAGTTGCCTGCACCAGTAAACGTGAGGTCACCTGAAATTGGCGTGGTTTCCGAACCTTGTGTAAAGTTCCAAGTCACTCCTACAGTTGCGCTTTCGAAGGTAGCTCCTAAGCTGCCGACTGTGAATGAACGCCAGTCACCGCCAGTTAAACCGGAGTAGCGCATGGTGCCGCCGTTGATGACCAAGTTAGGCTTGTCATACCGCAATCTGCCTAAGCTGCCATCCCAGATTGCGCTGTAAACATCCAATACAGCACCAGAATTAACAAATAAATTCGTGGTGATGTCAGTCAAGTAAATCTTGCCTGTGGAGCTGATCTTCAAGGTACCAGCGTTCAGGGTGGTACTGCCTCTGTAGTCACTGGTGCCACTGAGGGTCAAAGTGCCAGCGCCCGCTTTGGTCAATGAGCCCTCACCCATGATTGCACCGGTGATGGAAGAGGCCGCGCTGTTGGTGATGCTTAGGCTCGTGGTTGTATTGATGGCGCTTGCTGTCAAACTACCGCTGTTGATAGACAGCGTTGAAAGTGTTTTGTTTGAGCCAACCGCGCCATTGAGCGCGACAGCACCAGCCCCCGAATTGATCGTGAGGGCACTTGGCGTGGCATTTGTTTCTTTGACGTAGTAATTTAGGTTGTAGCCAGTGACAGGTAAGTCATTCCACTTGCCTAAATTGCCAGTGAACTGCATCACAGATTCGGACTCGGTATTGAGCGGTGCTGCATAACCAGCCCAGTTGTTGGGTTCTCCACCGCTCCAGTTGTTGAAATACCCGTTGTACGAAGATGCGCCGCCTGATGCACTTTGGCTAGAGAAAGCGAGGCCATTTCCGCCGTCTGTGAAAGCTTCTGGACCTGCAACCCAGCGCCACAGGTCATTGGTACCAATGTTGATAACTCGTCGAGCACCGAGCCAAGATGACTGGTAGTTCACGGCTTGGCTTGCAATCGCATTTTCTAAACGTGATGTAACAGTAGCCAAGTAGGTATCACCTGTGCTGCTTCCCGTTCCAGACTTTGCCTGCGCCAAGGCGTTCGTCCAGTTAATGCCAGCAGATACATAAACACTTGCGTATTGGTTTGCCGAGTCGATGGATCCGCTGAAAGTAACTGCCCCACCCGAAGTGTTGACCGTTAAACCTTGCGCATTACCGATCAGGGTTTGTCCATAAACGTTAACGCTGCCGCCGCCCGTGCTCCAAGTAACACCGCTTGAGCCTGTGACATACACATCGCCGCCGACTTGCGTGGTCGAACCACCAAACACGATCGTGCTGCCGTCACCAAAGGCGATGTTTCCGCCGTTGGTGGTCAAGTTGCTGTTGATGATGACCACGCCTGCGCCGTCTCTATCTGTATCGGCCACCAAATTGACATGCAGCCTGTTATTGCTGCTGGTGATCGCACCACTCACGACCACGTTGTTGTGTGCCTTCAGTGTGAGAGTTGCATCAGTACCACCGGTTTTGGTGATGGCTGTGTTGACTTGAAGATCGCCAATCTCTCCACCTCCAGAGCCAGTTTGAACGGTGACGCTGGTGCCAGAGTTCAACGCGCTCGTGATGGTGCTGACGTTGATGTTTGAAGAACCGTTATTAGATGTGTAGGTGTTACTCGAGTTGCTGACGTTGTTGTCCCCACTCGTTGTAATGGTGATGTTGTATGGATCTAGCAACCATTCGCCGCCCTGCCCGTTGACCGCACCGGCATTGACCCAAGCGCCATCGACTTGCAGCAAATGCCCTGATGTCTCGATGCGCCCGCCGTTGCCGCCATTAACCCCCGCCTTGGCGTTGATCGTGCCGTAAGCCGTGGTGACCGAGCTGGCGTTATCCACCGCACTCCAAAGCACAACCTTGCCGCCATCCCCGTTGTCCGTGGCACTGGCGTCAATGGTGCTGTCAGCGCTCATGGTCACGGTGGTGGCTTGGCGCATCGTGCCGCCGCCCTGCCAGTCGCCGCCCACCAGCACGGTGCCGCCTCCGGCTGAGCCTTTGGCTTCGATCAAGCTGCCGGTGTCTAGGGTGATGTCATTGCCCTCCACCTCCACGCGGCCAGCTTGGGCGCGTGCGCTGTTGGCGCGCAGCACGGTGTTGGTACTCAGCAGCACAGCGCCTTTGACAGGCGCTTGTGCTGGGTTATCGGCAGGCGTGGGTACGCCATCGGCCTGAATGTGGATGCGCCCAGCCCCGCCCGCGCCCGAGGCATCTAGCACGGCGGTGGTCAAGTCTGCGCGGCTGGTGGTTTGCAGTTGGATGTTGCCGCCCAAGGCGTTGGCCACGATGTGGGCTGGGTCGGTCACCACGCCGTTGGCGAAAATGCGCCCGCTCACAGCGATGGCCTGCGCGGCCGCAATGTCAATATTGCCTGCTTGGGCGGCAATGGCAGACACATCCAACAAACCGGTGCTGGTTTGAGTGAAGGTGTCGGCCTGAATGCTGATACGGCCGGCTTCAGCGGCAAGGCTGCCACTTTCGGCGATCGAATTTACCGCTAAGTTAGTGGCCGATAACGTGCCGCTGTTGTGAACATCGGGTGCGCTCAGACTGACCGAGCCGGCGGGCCCTGCGTTAATGCCGCCCGTGGCATCGGCTTTGATGGCACCACTATTAAAGATGCTGCTGCTAGCTTCTAGCAAGATACGGCCTGCGCGGCGCACCAAGCCTGCGGCTTCGATGGTGCCGCTGTTGTTGACCACGCCGCTTTGCAGGCGGCTGGCGGCTTGGGCCGACAGAATAATCATGCCCCCAGGAGCGCGGATGGCGTTTTTGTTTTCCACCAAGGTGTTGATGCTGGCGGCCGACACAATGATGCGGCTCAAGGCCCCGCCGCCGTCAAATTTAAGCTCAAAGGTTTCACCTGCCGCCATAGCCACGGCGCCTAAGTTGGCCACGATGACGCCGTTGTTACGCACTTCCGGTGCGAGCAAGGCGATGTAGCCGCCCAAAGTGGCGCGCAGTTCGCCCTCGTTTTCTACCTTGCCCGTGGCGCCATTGCGGGTGAGTTTGAGCTGCCCATCCATGAAGTCTTTGTTGCTGGTGTTGTGCGTGGTGGCCACCAATCCACCCACATCCACACTGGATGACTTACCAAAGTACACACCTTCGGGGTTAACCAACACCACCGAGCCCGGTGCGGTGATGCGCCCCAAGATTTGGCTAGGCTGGCTGTCGCTCACGCGGTTGAGCGTGGCCGACTGGGCGTTGGGCTGCTGGAAGTTGACGGTGGCGTCTTTGCCCACGTTGAACGTGTTCCAGTCAACCACCGCGCGTGGGCTGGTTTGGTTGACGTTGAGCGTGCTGCCCGATTGGCTGATGGTGGCTTGACCCGCATTCACCTGTCCACCGGTGGGCAGCTGGGTGGCCGCCACGGAAACTGGTGCGGTGCCTGTGGTTTGCGCCAAAACAGGCACCGAAAACAGACCGACAACGCCTAGAAGGTTTGCCAACACACCTATAGAGGCACGAGGAAGCACAGGCGGCCTTGCACCCAGACGTGTGAATTCGTCTGAATCGTAGGGGCGTGTTTCTCCATGGCGTGGCATAGCCATTCCGATTCGGAATGGCGGCGGGCTTCTTGAGGGTTGGCCGTGACGATTTTTCTGGCGCAAAGATTTCATGCGTTAGAAAGGAACGGTGACTTGCAGCCAATAACGGTTGCGGTCTCGCGTGCCGTCTTGATCGTTGCCGGTTTGTGTGGGGTTGGGGTTGTGCCCTTGCCTTCGCGCCCATGTGGCGCGGAAGTTCACCCCGTCGTCGTTGGTGTAGCCAATGCTGGCGCCAAAGCCTCTGTAGGTGTTGTGGTTGTTCAGCGGACCACCAGGCACGGGCCCGCCGGGGAAGTCCGGTGAGCGATAGAGCCACACTTGTCCCCAGTCATAAAAGCCCGTCAAAGTCACGCCTGACTCCAGCCGGTGCCTCAGCTCTAGTTGGACCAGCTGCGCATCGGAGCCAGAGCCCTCGCCCGTTGGATAAGCACGCACGCCATTCATGCCGCCGAGCTGCATCTTTTCAGATGAGTCGAGGTTTTTATCAGCCACTTGTGCCGTATAGGACACAAAGGCCGAGGTTTTGGTGGTCAGGGCCTCTTGCCACGTTGCATTGAACTTCACCTTGTTAAAGCTGCCAGCTGTACCAGCACCGTTTTTGTCGGTTTGCTCGTTGAGCGAACCGGTCAGGTTAAGGTCGCCATGCGAGACTTGTACTGAATAGGTACCTGTACCGCCACCTGGATTCAGGTCGCGGTAGAAGCCCGCCACTTGCGCCGACAGGACTTTGGCTGAGTAATCTGACATCAACAAGCCCTGGGCAGACGTGTTTTTAAATGCTTTGGTATCAGCGGCCAAGGTCACCGTGGCGCTGGCTTCGTCACTGCGCAGCAACGGATAGACCCATTCCAAGCCCTGCGTGACCGCACGGCCCAAGGCACCCACCATGCCGGGTTCGCCCACGACCACTTCGTAGCCCATGACCGAAGTGTTGGCACCAATGCGCCAACCGTCGACTCCGACAGGCACGCTGTAGGCCAAGCGCGCGTAGTCGCTGCCTTGGGTGTGAACCGCCACGATATTGAACAAATCGGCGATGTCGTTGGGGTTAAACCAAGTAAGTGTGGCCATCAGGCGCTGAGCGCCCGTTGAGCGAGAACCTGCGTTGTCGATGCTGAGCTCGGTTTGACGCGTGCGACCTTGATACAACTTAAGCAATAGTTCTGTCTCGCCAGCTTGCTGTCCCTGACGCAAGGAGCCTTGGGCGCTCATGCCGGGTAAATCGTTGGCCAAGGCCAAGGCGCGGTCCAGCGACTTGCTGTTCAAAGGCTCGCCCGTTTTCTGCTGAGCCTCGATGATGGCTTCGACATGGGCTTGGGTGTTGGGCAGCTCTTCTAGCTCTTGCTCGACTTCGACCTTAGAGAACACAGATTCGATGACATCAACCGTCAAAACCCCGTCAGTCAGGTCTTGTGGCGGCAAGATGGCACGGGCTAAGTAGTTGTTTTTTCGGTAGTAAGACTCAACCACCATGCCGATTTCGAGCATTTGCTCGTAGGTCATGGGGGTGTTAACGAAGGGCTCGACGATGCCTTTTAGCTCCACGTCACCGAGGATGGTGACGCCCGTGAACTGGATATTTTTGAGGGTAATCAGCGCTTTGGCGGCTTCTTCGACCTCTTGTTGCTCGACCATTTTGTCGATGGCCGCATCCACCAAACTGCGTGGTTGCTTGGGTTTGGCAAAGGTTTGGCCAGTGACAGCCTCAGCCCACTCGGTGACGGGAAGCTCGGTCTTCTCCTCAATCACGCGCAGCACAGTGCCTGCGTCTTTGGGCAACACAGGGTCGTAGATTTCCAACGACCCAGCCAAAAGGCACAGGAACGCAATCGCAGCAATGATTCGCGACCGAGTTAATTTCACAAAACGAGTACTAAAACAACCATAAGGGTTGTCTTAATGCAAGTTCCGTGCCTTGATGATTTATTGACGGTTTTAAAGGCTTTGTAGCCCTTTTTGATCGCTGAGGGCCTACAAATCTAATGGTGGGAAATAAGCGCTACGGCTTGTTGGGGGGGAAGCTTTCGATGACTTGCAGGATCAACACATCTTCGGTCAGAGGCTGACGCGGAATGTAGGCCTGCACCAGCCAGCCAATTTGACGGTAGGCCTCAGACACCGCATGGGTGAGTTGCTGCAAGTCAGACTGCGTCAAGGTCCGATGAGCAAATGGCGCTGCCACGAGTTGCAGCTGCTCTGTGGTGAGCAGCTTGTTGCCATGGAACTCAAATCGCTGCACGCTGACGCGGGTGGCGTCCGTCATGATCAGTGCCGGCGGCAGTGCTGAGGTGGCTAGGCGTTTGCGCTGGGAAACGCCATCCATGACCGATTGATCCACCTGACGCGCCAAGGCACCTGCATCCATGACGGGCGGCTTGTAGTTGGGCGGTGTCTGGGCTTGAGCCATGCCACCCGCACAAAGGCACAGTGCAGTCGCCCATCGAATGTGGATGTGGGGGATAGGCATGGCAATCAGTTCTGTAGAGTTTTGACAAATTGGTCCACATCAACGCATTCGGCCAGCTCGGCTTCTAAAACCGGATCGCCCGAGAAGTAAGCCCCCCGTTTGAGTTGGTTGTCGTTCATGCGCTGGCTGTAGGTGCCGGACATGTGTTTGACCGCCAACGAGACGGTTTCCATGGTTTTGCTGCTCTTGTTGCCCTGCTTGCGGTCGATTTGAATGTCCACGCGCTCGGACAAGATCATGTAGTTGTTGGCCAAGCTTTCATACTTTTTAGCCATATCGCTTTGTTTTCTTCGCGCCAACAGCGCCGCGACATTGAGCTGCAAGGCCGCGCAGCGTCGGTACAAATAGGACACGCGGCCCATGTCGTTGGTTTCACGGTAGCGGCTGCGCACCTCGTCAAAGCTGGGCCAAGGCTCAGCCGCCATGAGGGGTTGGGATGTCAGCGCCAAAGTCAGCACAAGAAAAGTGAACTTGAATGTCATGCCCAATTCTCTCTCGATGTTGGGCCAATCTTAGAAACGCGACTCCATAGAGAACCAAAAGCGGTTGCGGTCGTATTGGCCACTGTGACCGCGAGGCATGGCTGCCGTGTCTGGCTCATCACCCAGTTTGCGTGCCCAAGTGCCTTTGAGGGTGATGCCTGCATCAAACCTGTGGGCCAAGCTCACGCCAACACCTTGAAGGGTGGATGTGTTGTTGGCAGGCGCGCCGGGTGCGCTCTTGTCGTGCCATGCACGCACACGGCCCCAGTCATAAAACTCGGACAAGGTGGTGTTGGCGGCAAGTTTTTGCCTGAATTCAAAATTCAGCATCTCGCCATCACTGCCCATGCCCTCACCCACACCGTAGGCTCTCACGCCCAAAGGGCCGCCCAGGTAGATTTTTTCAGAGGCATCCAGATTCTTGTCCGCACGTTGGAGCGTCAAACCTGTGTAAAACGAATGAGCACCGCTCAAAGGCTGAAGGACTGAGAGGCTCAAGCGAAGCTTGGCAAAGTCACCGCCAGTGTTTTCAGCCGCCAGGTCAGCCGCTTGATTGGGCGAGCCGTCCATGTCAACCGAGCCCTTGGAGAGCGTGGCGTCATAGGTAAACACGGCACCGCCTGGCGCCAATTCGCGCTCAAAGCCTTTGAACTTGATGCCCATCACGCGGGTGTCGTAGTAAGCGGAATCGGCTGAGTTGACCGCTGTGGTGTTGAGTGACTTGATGTCGTAGGTGAGCCCTAAAGAACTCATTTCGCTGGCGTTGTTGACAAAGTCATACGCCAAGATCAGCCCTTTCTTCAGGCCATCACCACTGAGGTTGACCGCCGTTTGCAGGTCATTGACCACGTCGTAGTTAAATGATGACAGCTGAGCGCCTAGCTTCAAGCCATCAATCCCCGTGGCCCAGCTGTAGGCCACTTGCAAGAATTGGCTGCCTTTGGACTTCAAGCCCTGTAATGACAAAGCATCACCTTTAGAAAGCGCATCGTTCATCACAAGGCCCACACCCGCGCGGTTACTGCCTGTCGCGGCATAGCCTTGGTTGTCAAACCACAACTCATACTGGCGTGACTTGGGGCCGTATTGCTTGAGGATGTAGGCTGTTTCTGCATCCTCTTCACTTTGACCGGGTTTTGGGGTGGGCAAAGGGACGGAGGGCGACATGTCTGCAAACTTATTGACCACGCTGGCGTCGTCACGCACTTCCAGCTTGGCAACTTGCGACACAGGCTGCTCGCTAGAAACCTTGGGCGGCTCTGGCATAGGCATGGGCACTTGCGTTGGCAATGCCACTGGTGCTGGTGCTGGTGCTGGTGCTGGTGCTGGTGCTGGTGCTGGTGCTGGTGCTGGTGCTGGTGCTGGTGCTGGTGCTGGTGCGGAAGTAGGCGTCGGGGTCACTGCGGCCACAGGCACGGCCTGCGTAGCGACAATGGCGGTGAGCGCTTTGTCTAATTGAGCCTGCTTGATTTGGCTCTCAATGACGCCAATCTTCAAGACCCCATCTTCACGCGCCAAGGCGCCAACCAAGGTGGCACGCGCCACCATCTGGTTGTTTTGGTAGTGCTTGGCGACACGGGCTGGGATGGCCATCGCTTGCTCGATGGTGAGTTCTTGACCAATGAATTCGCTCACCACCCCCTTGAGTTCGGCTTGTGTAAAGGCAGTGTTGCCTTCAAACTTGATTTCTCGAACGATCAAATGGATGTCCGCTGCTTGCATCACGTCAGACTTGGCCAATTTCTTGGGCGCGGGCGTGAGGTGCACAGGCATGTCAGGTGACAGCAGCGCGGCTGAGGCCGCAGCTTGGGCTTGTTCAAGCGCTTGCGCATCTTCGGCCTTGGATTCCTCGACCACTTCTTCTAGCGCAGCCACAACAGGCGGCGGCACTGGCACAGGTTTAAACATGCCTAGCTGACCTGAGGCATCCAGAGCCAAGTAAATACCTGCGCTGGCGGCTGAGATGCTCAAGAAGACAAGTAGTTTTTTCATGGGTAAGAATTCGGTTTGCATAAAGCTAAGCACGCCCTATGCCAGTGCTCGTGTCGTGTAATCGACACGAGTGTCTTTTTCTGAAGGACCTAGCGGCTCAACGCAAGGAGCCGGTCTCGATGACCTGCACCACCAAGCGCCCACCTGAAAATGACTGCTCGGGGATGTAGGTTTTGACTCGGTAGCCCGAATCTCGGTAGGCTTTGGTCACAGCAGCACTGACAGCTGAGAGTTTTTGAACCATCAAGCGCTTGCCCACGTATCCCTTGACCGCCACTTGCAGCTTGTCTGTGGGTAACAAAGAATTACCTTGGATGGAAATGCTGTCGACTTGGACGCTGAAATCATCCGTCCAACGCAGCTTAGGGTAGTACTCCAATGGAAAGCCTTCGGGCTGTGCACTGGCACGCACAGCAAGCGGGTCCTGGCTGTTGGCCATCATGCTGCCCGCATCGGGCGAGAAACCGTTGGCCTGTGTCGCGCCGCTGGCCAAAGCCAGCGCACACAAAAGGCAATAAGTGTGTCGTTTCATGCGTCAGCTCCTAACGTGGGATAAAAAATCAACCCAGTTGATGAGTTTGGGTAAGCAAATGGAATACAAGTCGTAATAGAGCTGAATCTTTTTACGTGCTTCTTGTCCCAGTTTTTGGCGAAGCTCTGGGTCCTCTAGCAATCGCACAATGCTGTTGATGAGCGCGTCTTGGTCAAAAAACGGTGTGATGAGCCCGTGCTTGTCATGCTCAATGAACTCTTTCACTGGGTCCGTGTCACTGCCCACAATGGCACAGCCCACGCTCATGGCTTCGAGCAGACTCCAGCTGGCGACAAAGGGGTACGTCAAATACACATGGACGGTGCTGACCTGCAACAAGCTCACAAACTGGTTGTGCGGCAAGGTACCCACAAAGTGCACACGTGCCCAGTCTTTCTCGTCGATGAGCGGCTTGACCTCGTCGATGAAGATTTGCTTCCAATTGCTCTTGCTCGGAGGCGCTTTGCCGTAGCTAACGCCATCCCCACCCACGAGCACCACTTGTGCATGGGGCCGCTCTTTGAGCAGTTGGGGCAAGGCTCGCATGAACACGTGGTAGCCACGGTATGGCTCCAAGTTGCGGTTGGCAAAGGTAATGACCTCGTCGTCGCGCCCCAAAACTCGACCTGTTTTGAGTGCAAAAGTAGCAAATTGATTGGGGGCAATGACTTTGGTGTCAATGCCGTCGTGCATGACTTTGATCTTGTTGCGAAAGGGCCAAGGGTAAGTGTCAGCCTGAAAGTTGGTGGGAGAGATGGCGGAATCCGCCAAGTCAAAGTGCATGACGTTGTTGATGTTCTTGACCCGAAGCCGGCAGGCGTCTCCTGGGTCTGTGCTCAAGAACTCGGGGTCAAAGCCCACATCGTTGCCTTTTTCTGTGTAGTTAAGTTCGCAATACAGGCCCAGCTTGGTGTCAGGCCATACATCTTTGACAAACAAGCTCTCACCCCAGCCGGGGTGCGCCACGACCGCATCAGGTGTGAAGCCTTGCGCCTTCAACTCCAAACATTTACGAAATACGGATTCGCCGCGGATGAGCTTGGTTTCAAAATCTAACGCCCAGGGGTGAACGCCTGTGGCCGTGCCCTTGCTGGGTTGATATGCATGCACATGAACACCTGCCCACTGGGCTGGCGCGTCTTTTTTTAGAACTAACGCATGTACCTCATGCCCCTGTTTGGCCAAAGCCGGTGCCAGGTGAACGAACTGACCAGGAAAGTTTTGGTGAATAAAGAGAATCTTCATCGCACTAAAAGCTCATTGCCGACCAGCTCTTTGACTGCTTTGTCGATCGCCTGAGTTGGAATTTCAAACTTACCTTGGTCCAAGTTCAATGACTCGATGTCTAACTTGCCTAAAGCGCTCAACAGCCTGTAACTCCCCAGCTTGGCATCCATGGTGGCGTTGACCTTGTTGGCCAACAGACCAAAGTGCTCCACCTCTGAGTCCAACACAGCCAAGGCCGATTCTTTGCCCGCATCGCGCAAGCGCTTACGGCCTCGCATGACGCCTTGCGATGTTTTGACGGCGGACTCCAAGAGCTCTAGGCGCTCAAGCCCTTTTTTGTATTGGTTCCATGCCACGCGAACAGACTCTTTGGTCTTGTTGTTGACGTTTTTCTCTTTTTCTGCGCTCTCGCGGTAGTCATAAGCAGCGGCTTGTGCGCGGCTGACGGTCTCGCGACCCGCAAAAATGTTCCAACTCATCTTGACCAGCACCGAGTCTTCTTCTTTGCGATAGAGCTGGCTCGCATCTTTTTCCCGATTTCGGGTTCCGACCAAATCCACATTGGGCAAGAAGCCTGCACTTTCCAAGCTGATAAGTCGATAGGTCCGCTCAGTGGCAAGTCGAGCAGCGGCTAGGCGGGGGTTGTTTTCGGTGGCATCGTCTGTGGCCGCTTCCACCGAGCTTGGCATGCGGGATTTGATGATGTCCACATCTTCAAACATCTTCAGTTCTGGGCTTTTGCCAAACACCTGTTCGTAGCCAGAAACGGCATCACGCAAGCCTTGTTCGTAGATGACTCGGCGCTCGCGCACGATTTGCAGACGGGTCGCGGCTTGCAACTCGTCCACGATGACACCACCACCCCGCTCCACGCGTTGCTTTTCCATCTCAAGCTGGCGCTTGGTGGTCTCTTCGTTGATCTCGCTCAAACTGATGAGCATTTGGTTTTTCAAGACGTTGATGTAAGCCGTGATCGCTTCGAGCAGCACCTCTTGCGAGGTGGCGCTGCGGTCGGCGTCTTTCATCTGGCGCTCAATCATGGCTACACCAGTGGTCGCCAACGTGCGCCCCCCGTTGAAGAGGTTTTGCGTCACGGTGACAGACTTCTTTTGCCGCGTTAGGTCAGAGGCCGTTGCAGTTGAGTTTGGAACGTTGGGTTGTACATATGAGGTGGTCGAAATCTTCTCAGAGCCACTTTCTGAGGCCACATCAACCTTTGGGTACCAGCCCGCTTTGGCCGCTGTTTCACGTTTTTCTGCCGCTGTCACGGCAAAGCTGGTGGCGCGCAGCATGGGATGGTTGTCGCGCAGATAAATCAACTCAGATTGCAAGTCGGCGGCATAAGATGGCGAGCCTAGGCAGGCGATAGCGATTGAAATAATGTGCTTTTTCATATGAACTCTCTCAAATTTCCTTGAACGCGTCTGCTTTGAGTTTCAAAACAGGTTTCAGTAGCGCCCACATGATGGATTGGGTATCGACCTTGATATCGACCTCGCCCACCATGCCTGGCGTGATGGGGAAGTCGCCTTGCTTGTCGCCAAGCCATGATTTGTCGGTGCTGACCACCACGCGATAAAACTGCTCTTCGTTGCGGCCGAGGTCGGTGTCAGCAGCGATGCCGGTGACCGTGCCGCTGAGGCCGCCGTAACGGAGATAGTCGTAGGTTGAAATCTTGACCAACGCGTTTTGTTTCAAATTGATATAGCCGCGGTCACTTGGGCTGAGCTTGACCTCAATGACCAGTTGGTCTTTGACGGGCACCACTTCCATGATGGGCTCACCCGGCTTGATGACGTTGCCAGAGGTTTGGAAACGCACGTTCTTCACCACCCCATCAATCGGGGCACGAATCACCGAACGGTCTTCCTGATCGTGAGCGCGGTTGAGCTCTTCTGAGAGGCTGGCCATTTTTCGCTCCATGTCTGCCGCTTCCCCAGAAGATTCGCGGTTGAAACGCGACTCTTCTTGTTGGCGCCTAGCCATGGATTCGCTGATGCCCGCTTGCAAGCCCGTGATGGATTGGCGCAAAGAGGCAATTTCTCCGCTCAGGCGCTCGTAGTTGCTCTGGCGCTGGAAATGCTCGAGCTGCGATGTGAGCTTGTCTCTGACCAGATCAGCAGAGATGGCCACCTCTTGCTTGGAAATTTTGATGCTTGCCTCAAGTGCGGCCAAACGTTCACGCGATTCGGCCAACTTTTGGCGGTTTTGCGTGACGATGTTGTCAAACGCTTGCAAAGAGCTGCGACGCTCGTCTTTTTTGCTGTGGTAGTTGTTGTTTTCCACCTCAATGAGGTTGGGAAACTTGGCAGCCAAATCCTCAGGCCACACGGGCTCAGCGCCCACAGCCTCGGCCTCTAGGCGAATCTTGGCCAGCTTGAGCGAGGCCATACGGGCATTCATCTCGCCGCTGTTGATGCTGCTTGAGGCCAAATCGAGGTGTACCAACGCGTCGCCCGCCTTGACTTCTTGGTTCTCGCGAACCACGATTTCTTTGATGATGCCGCCCTCTAAATGCTGAATGACTTTGACTTTGTCATAAGGAATGACCTTGCCAGGCGCCGTGACGACGCGGTCAACCCGACCAATGAGGGTCCACAAGAAAATAATCAAAAAGAATGCGAGCAAGCGCCGTTGTGAGGCACGCCAGCGTGGCTCCCCCAGATCCGTCAAGACCCGGTCAAGCGATAGATGTGGTGCGTTTTTTGACATGTCAGGCGTTACTTGCAACATTCATACCCAGCTTAGGAAGGATGTCTTTGGCTGGGCCTGCCGCGACCAATTTGCCTTTGTTCATGACCAAGATGCCGTTGCAATGGTTCAGCAAAAAGGGGCTGTGGGTGACCACGATGACGGTGTGTTCTTTGGCCATCTCTTTGAGGGTTTGGACAAAACGCAGCTCTGAATCGCGGTCAAGCTCTGCCGTAGGCTCGTCCAGCAACAGCACTGGCGGGGCATTGAGCAGCGCTTGCGCAATGGCAATGCGCTTGGTTTGGCCCGCTGAAAAGCGCTGAGCCCCCTCCCCGACTTGGGTGGCGTAGCCGTCGGGCAGATCAATGATGAAGTTGTGGGCGCATGAACGCTCGGCGGCACGGATGATTTGCTCATCGCTGGCATCAGGGTTGGCCAAGGCGATGTTGTCGCGAATCGAGGTGGCCAGCAGCTGATTGGTTTGCGAAAGATAGCCAATACGCTGGGCCAACTCAGTTTGTGTGAACTGGTGCAGATCGGCACCATCAATCAAGACTCGGCCTGCGCTGGGTGGGTACAAACCTCGCAAAATTTTCAGTAACGTGGTTTTGCCACTGCCGTTGGGGCCCACGATGGCATGAAGGCCACAGGGGCCGATTTCGCCAGAGATGGGCTCGAGCAAGTTGTTCTCAGAGCCGGGGAACTGAAAAGTGACGCCTTCCAAGCGCATCGCGCCGACGGGGCGCGGCAAGGCAATGATGCTCTCGCTGCGGTCTTGCGGCGCGGACAGCAAGGCGTCCAAGCGCTTTTTGGCGGCACGAAATTGACCAAAGGTGCGCCACTGGCCCACCAACTGAATCAAGGGCGAAACCATGCGGCCTGCCAGCATGTTGGTGGCAATCAGCGAACCCATGCTGATGAGCTGGTTCAGTATGGCCAAGGCACCAATGGTGGTGGTGAGTACCGAGTTGCCGGTGGTCATGGCATGGGCGAGCTCACGAAAGTGATCGGCCTCGCGGCTGCGGGCCAACGACTCGTTGAGCCATTTGGCGTAGTGGTCCTCCCAGCGGCGATGCACCGACTCGTTGGCGCCCAGCGCCTTGAGGCTCAAGCGCACGGAGGCGAGTTCGTTCAACACCATGTCGCGGCTAACCAGCTGCTCGCGCTCGGTCTCGCTCGCGCCGCGCGTGACACGGCCCGAGTGCCAAGCCAAGGCCACAAATGCAGCAATCGTGAGCAAGGCAATGGGCAACAAAGGCAGCGCCACAAAGGCAATAACCAGCAATGACAAGAAGACAAAAGGCAGATCAATGACCAACATGGCGGTGGCCCCGGAACAAGTGGCACGCACAATTTCAATGTCGCGGTAAATCGCTTGCCAATAGCCGGGCGAGCGCCCTTCGAGCGCCAGCGTGGGCAAATTGAGCATGCGGTGCAAGGTCTCGCGCGCGAGTTCAACCTCGACCCGGGCACCAATGCGTTGCAGCAGCAAAGAGCGGCCGGCTCGGAACACATGGTCCATGACGATGGCAATGGCCATGCCAATCACCAAGGCCGCTAGCGTGGAATAGCCCTCGTGCCCCACCACTTGGTCATACACCTGCATGGTGAAGACGGCGGCAAACAGGCCCAAGATATTGGTGGCAAATGACAGCGCCAGCGCCTGGCGGTAGGCATTGCGGTAGGGCCAGAGCATCTCGCGCAGCCAATCTTGTTGGGCTTGCGCATCGGGCAGGCTTTGCAAATTGTGACCATCACCCTTGTCTGAGTCAGCCACAAAATGCCAGCCCCACTTGACGCCCTTGCGGGTTTCTTCCCCTGCGAGCTTGAGGGCGTCCCCTACCTCTTGTTTTTTAGTCTGAAGGTATTCCTTGTCGAGGTACGACCATGAACGGGTCGCACCCGAGCCCGTGAGTTGGCTCAGCCACTCAAGGCCAAGCCATGAGCGTGCGCTGCCCTTCTCGCCGGAGCTGCCAAGGAATTCCTTTTTCATAATTAACTGATATGTCTGGAAGCCGCATCAATGCCATCGGAGATCGCAACATAAATGTTGTCACTGCCATGCTGATACACAGAGAAACTGTGGCCGGTATAACCGCTCACATTGACCTGTGCGACTGATGTGCTGTTCCAACCGCCCACAAGATTCAAGGTATCTCCTGCAGAGCCGTCGACGACCAGAACATGTCCTTTCTGATAGGTGGTGTTTTCAATTGCCGTGTTGGTCTCCCCTGTGATCGACAGAACATCGATTTGGTTTAGCGTGATCGTTTGATTTCCTGCACCTAGTTTGAAGATCTCGACGTTTTCGACCAAATCGTTGCGCAGGCTGCTGAAATCCATAGACCCTGCGGCTGTGAATTCCAAAGTATCAATTCCTGTGCCGCCATCGATCTTGAAGAAGTCGGTCATGGACCCGCGGTCGTTGTCGACATACGAGACTTTGAGCAAATCGTCACCCGCGCCACCCAGCAACACATCAGCACCGCCGTTGCCAATCAAGGTGTCGTCACCGGCGTTACCAATCAGGCGGTCAGCACCTTTGGCGTTGCTTGGGGTCTTGAGGGCATCGGCCTGCAAGCTGCCGCCCAGCGTGCCTTCGACGTGCTTGACCGCAATGTTGCTGTCACCCGTCAGGAAAGAGTCGCCGTAGAAGATCTGCATGTTGGTGGTCGCATTGGTCAGGCTGACGTCGTCATAGCCATCGCCATCCACGTCGCCCAAGGCTGTCCAGTAGCCGTTGCCTGTGCGCAGCATCTGAATACCGTAGTCCTGCATCTCCAACAAGCTGATGTCTTGCCAGCCCGCTTGGCGGCCAAACATGAGGTAGGACGAACCCAACGAGGTGGTGCCCGCGTTGCCAGACTCGTTGTCACCAGGGGCTTGGAATATGAAGTCGTCCAAGCCGTCGCCGTTCATGTCGCCCACGCCAGTCCAGCTGTATTGGCCGGCCACGTCAAAGTCAACCGCACCCGTGATGCGGAAGCCCTGCTTGTTGGCGGCCAGATCGGTCAGCTTCAAATCACCATTGCTCCAATGACCTGATTGGCCAAACACCACATACAAACCGCCGTTGTTCTTGGCGTTGAAGTCGTTGGGGTCGCCTGAATTGCCATAGGCGGAGAGCAACAGGTCGTCAAAACCGTCGCCGTTGATGTCGCCCAATGCCGAATACGTGCCGTTGAGGGCGATGCCGGTTTCAGACACCACCTTGGTCAGGCGTGGTGCGGTGCTGCTACCTGCACCGCTGACCCAGCTGCTAGGCGTGGTCCAGTTGGTCACGTTGGAGCCACCGTAAACGAGGTAGTTGTTGGCATCGGAGAGCGACACCATCATGTCGGTGTAGCCATCGCCATCGACGTCGCCGACGTTGGCATAACGGCTGACATCACCCAGATCGACAGCGTTGCCCAAATTAGAGGCCGCGGCATTGAAGCCCGAACCGACGTTGGCATGGCCAAAGTAGATTTGTGCGTTGGTACCGGCCATGAAGTCGTCAAAGCCGTCGGCGTTCAAGTCGCCCATGGACACAGGTGCCCAGCCGGAACCCAGAGATGCCGAGCTGCTGCCCCCCGTGTACACCACATCGGCCGTGGTGGCGCTGGTGGTGTAGGTGTAGGTGGTTTGCACATTGGGCACATCGGTGGCGTACAGAGGGTCATAGGTCTCGCCAGTAACGGTCGAGGCATAGCCGCTCCAAGTGGACGGCAAGGCGTTGGCTTGGCCAATCGCGGCCGCGCCATTGCTGGCGAGCGTCGTTTGTGTCACGCTGCCCGACACACGGTCGGTGAAGACGGCGTTTCCGCCATCAAACACATACAAGCGGCCTTCACTGGTGCTCGTCCACCCGTCAGGGCTAGTCCAGTTGTCGTTGTAAATGGTTCGATCGCCAATGTTGTAGGTGAACGAATTCACACCACGGGCAACCACCATCAAATCAGACTGGCCATCACCGTCAAAGTCACCCAGTGACCCCAAGCCGTTACCAAACCCTTCATGCGCAGAGGCCCCAGAGCTCAAGGTGATGTAACCCGCAGATGCACCGCTTGGGGTTTCGCTGCCATTGATCTGCAAACTGCCCAAACCGCCTGCAGCACCAAAGACCACATACACATTGCCAGAGTAGTAGTTAGCGGTGGCCAGCGAGACACCGCCCTGCCAGCCGTAACCTGCGCCGTAATAGCCGTAGTTTCGGTAGACATAAGAAGCCGTGGTGGTGTTCACATCGGCATCGCGCATCGCAAAGTCCATGAAACCGTCTTTGTTGACGTCACCCACCGCCACCAAGTAGCTGTTGTTTTGGGCGTCTACCCCCATGCCCAAGCCAATCGTGTCGACACGGAATTGAGGGGTCAGGTCCACGGTGTCATTGACCGCAGGCGTGGCGTTGTTGCTGGCCGCGGTGGTGTCACCCGAGCTGACGATCTTCAAAGTCACGCCATCTTGGGTGAATTGCTTGGTGGTCACACCGCCCGCAAAGTTGCTGCTGGCAGTCCACTGCGCGTAATCAGTCAGGCCAATGGTGTCGGTGACATCGGCGTTGATGAGCAGCTGATTACTTGATCCCGACATGGCGCGCACGGCGGCCAGATCAAGGGTCAAGCTGTTGGTGGCCACACGTTGGAGGTCCAAAATTTCAATGCCTTGCACCACGGGATGGCTGCCGTGCACAAAATCGACCGAAGCGTCGCTGATGTACAGGGTGTCTAAGCCCTCGCCACCATCGATCACACCGTCAAGAGCGTCATAAACCAAGCTGTCGTCGCCGGCTTGCGCATACAAGGCATCAGCCCCTGCGCCGCCGTCCAACGAGTCGTTGTCGGCACCGCCCTCGAGCACGTCAGCACCATCGCCACCCAGCAAGGTGTCGTCGCCGCTTTGGCCATAGAGGTGGTCGTCGCCGGCAGCGCCGCTGAGGCTGTCGTGGTCCGCATTGCCATCGAGCCAATCGGCGTTGACGCTGCCCGTCAGGGTGTCGGCATTGCTGGTGGCGATGACACGCTCGATGGTGGTCAAGGTGTCTGTGCCGTCACCGGTGACTGCACCAGTGGTCAAGTTGACCACGATGGGGCCTGTAGCGGCGCTGTAGTCTGCGGTGTCCAAACCGTCCCCCCCCACCAAGCTGTCGTTGCCAGCGCCGCCCACCAAGGTGTCGTCGCCCGCAGCTGCGGTGAGCGAGTCATTGCCGTCCAAGCCCCAAATGAGGTCTGGGTTGGCCGTGCCAGTCACCGTATCGGCTGAGTTGGTGCCGGTCAAACGAATGGCCGCTTCCGCTGACACCGTCAAAGTGACTGTGGCGGCTGGCGAGGTCGAGGTGCCAGTCCAGTTGTGATAGACCGCACCACTCACCACGGTGTTGGCCCCCATGGTCCAAGTGCCCACCAGCTCGATGACGTCTTGGTCATCGGCGTAAACCGTCAAGGCATCGCTGGTGGTGGAGATGGCAGCCGCTGCGGTGACGCTCAAGGTGAGCTTGCCGCCTTGGGTGCCACGCATCTCGATGACTTCGATGTTCTTGATCTGCGTGCCGCTCACGCCTGCTGCAGTCAAGTCCAGCGCCGCATCGCGCACCACTAGGGTGTCGGTGCCCACTTGGCCGTCCACGGTGGCATCGGCTGCGTCGTAAATCAGGGTGTCGTTGCCATCACCCGCCAAGAGCGTATCAGCGCCAGCGCCGCCATCGATCCAGTTGGCGTTGCTGTCGGTGATGGTGATGCTGTCGTTGTGGCTACTACCCAGCACGTTTTCAAAGCTGTACAGCGCATCGTTGTTGCTGGTGTCTGCGAACACCGCTGAGCCAAGGCTGTCGGCATTGAGCGTGATCGTCGCGCCTGCACTGGCATCTGAGAAATCCACCGTGTCCGTGCCCAAGCCACCCACCAAGGTGTCATTGCCCATGCCGCCTTGCAGCCAGTCATTGCCCAAACCACCTTCCAGGCGGTTGGCTACGCTGGAGCCAATGAGCACGTCATCGCCAGAGCCAGTTTTGGCCCATTCGATTTTGCTGAGTGTGCCATCGAGGTCTTGCAAGATGTCCACATCCACACCAGAACCCACAGTGCTGGTGGCTGTGCTGACCACGGTACGGGCATCCACACCGTTGTAACGCACGCTGCCCAAGTTGACGCGTACCGCATCAATGCGGTCCGCAAAGTCGACCATCGACTTATCCACATCGGCTGCACTGCTGGTGGTTTGGTTGGTGCCAATCAGTGTTTCAACGGTGGTGGCGACGCCACGAACCACGTCGGTGCTGACGTCTTCTTTCACCATCACCACCAAGCTGTAGGTGGTGCTTGACAGGGTGTACGAAGACGTGAGCTTTCGGTAACCCGTGTAGCTGCTTGTGTCTTGGGTCCAGAGCGAACGGTCCGCAAAGAACACGCTGTCGCCGGCGACACCATCGATCGTCAGCGTGTGTGTCTGGCCGATGTCGGTGGTCATGTTGAAGACGCTGGCTTGGTTCAAGACCAAGCTATTGCCCACGTTGGCGGTGTTGGCCACGATGTCGTGGGCACCGCTGAGGTCAACCACCTCAATGTCTTTAAGGGTGACGCTGAACAAGCTGGTGTTGGTCAGATCGGTATTGACATAGCGCGTGACCAAGGTGTCGGTGCCTGCGCCACCGAGCACCGAGGTGTCGGCTCTGTCAAGAACGAACATATCGTCACCCGTGCCGCCTTCCAGCGTATCGGCGCCTTCGGCACCCCACAAGGTGTCGTTGCCTTCGTTGCCCTTGAGCCAGTTGACTCCGGCAGAGCCCATCAAGATGTCGTTGGACAAACCGCCATACGCGTTTTCAATGCCGTAAATGGTGTCAGTACCGCCCAAGCCATCCTTAGCTGTGTTGACGGCCAGGTTGGCACCCGCAATGCTGTGGGCTTCGTCGTCCAAGTTGACTTGTACAGAGTAGGTCGAAGCGCTGTAGTCCAGCGTGTCGACGCCGCCAAGCACACGGCCGTAGTAGTAACCGGCATAGCTATCCACCGACACGCTGGCGTAGTCGCCACCGTAAATCGTGTCATTGCCTAGGCCGCCCACAAAGGTGTCGTTGCCATGTTCTTGCAAGTTATTGCCAGCCGATGAGGTGCTGCCCAACACGTCATTGCCATCACCGCCGTAGAGCAAATCGTCACCCAAACCACCCATGATGGTGTCGTTGCCATCACCACCTTGCAGGGTGTCGTTACCCGCCTCATAGTAGTAAGTGTCATAGGTGTAGTCGTTGATGTAGTCGGAGGTGATGTAGGCCCCCATGCGGTCATCACCGGCTCCGCCAATGACCAAGTCATTGCCGTCATTGCCATACAAAGTGTCATTACCAGCACCGCCATCGATGGTGTCTGCGCCCGAACCAGACCACTCCAAAGAGTTGCGGTAGTCATAGTTGTACCTATCGCCACCCCCATGAATCACGTCAGCGCCATCGCCGCCGATCAAGGTGTCATTGCCACGACCACCCCAGATCACATCGTTGTCGGCACCACCATCGATGTAGTTGGTGCCGCTGTCGACGATGTCAAAGGAAGAATATTGACCATACAAAGCGTCAGCACCTGCGCCACCCCAAATGGAGTTGTTGCCTGAGCGCCCTGTCACGTTGTCCGCGCCTTCGCCACCAAAGATGGAGTCGTTGCCCTCACCACCGTCAATCGTGTCGTTACCGGCTTGGCCGTCAATCGTGTCGTTGCCAGCACCTGCATAGAGGCCATGCGCTTCGCTGCTGTCGTAAATCGTGTCAGCGCCAGAACCCGTGCTAAACGATTCGAACTCGCGGATGACATCGGTCACCCCGTTCATCACACTGGTGCCTGCCACCAAGTCCAAGGTCATGTTGGCGGTGACAGAGCCGTAGCTCAAGGTGTCGGTGCCTGCACCACCAATCAAGGTCAATGCCCCGTTGCCCGTGCCTGTATTCCTGTTGTAGATAACGTCACCGCCATCGCCTAAATCGACCCAGCTAGCGTCGGCACCCGAGATGTACACACGGTCTGCACCACTGCCCGTTTTGAGCCATTCGATGCCAGACAAGGTGTCTGTTTGTGTGCCACTGTCTGAACGCTGGGCTGTCGCGGCATTCACATAAGAGCTGCCCGTCCACAAATTGTTGTCTGCCGACAGGTTGACATACACACTGCCCGTCAAGTTGGAGTAGTCCAACAACGAGCTGGCACCTGCCCCACCCGTCAATGCCTGTGCAGAGTTACCCGAGCCACGCACCACGTCTTGGCTGATGCCTTGCTGCACCTGAACCACCGCGCCGCTTGATGCGTGTGTGTACACGTCGTAGTTGAGGCTGTTGAGGGTGGTGCTGGTTTTTGTCCATGTTTCATCACTGGCGAACATGACCACGTCGCCCACCTGACCGTCAATGCGCAAAGTTTTGCTGGCATTGGTCATGGCAACCACTGCCGCTGAATTGAGCTTGATGGTGTTGCTTTGTCCACTGCCGCGCATTTGAAGGTCGATCACCTCCATGTTGGTGGTGGTGGGCAAGCCAGAGGCGGCTGTGAAGTCCAGATAACGGTCAGCAACCACCAACACGTCAGTGCTGACATCTTGGGTTGTGATGAGGTCTGTCACATTGCCTGTGGTGATGCTGGTGAAGACCACCGTGCTGCCCACAGCTGCCGCTGAGGTGAATCCTGTCAGGCTGCCTGTATTGGCTCCGCTCGGCACGGTTGTGCCAGCGTCGCCGTTGGCCAGCGATGCAAACACGCTGGCCACTTCTTCTGCCGTCACGCTGGCCGATGCGGTGAATGTCAGTCCACCCAAGGTGATGACATCGCCTGTCAACATGTCGGCAAATGTCACGGTGGTGCTGTCAGCCGTGGCGGGCGAACCTGTGGCACCGTCGCGCGTGATGGCGATTGCGCCGCTGTTGCTGTTGACGGTACGGATATCCATGTCGACCGTGCCACCCATGGCCAAATCGGTCACATCGGTGGTCGCCGTGCTGCTGGTGAAGACCACCACGCCGCTGCTGGCTAAGGTGACTGTAAACCCAGTGAGCGCGCCACTCAAGGTGCCTGTACCCGCAACCACTGTGCCCGTTGCAAATGCGGTAGCCACAGCAGCAGCTTTTGCGCCTGAGCTGGATGCCGTGAAGGTTTGGCCGCCCAAGATCAACACTTGATTGGCAGTCATGTCGGTAAACGTCACGGTTGCCGTTTCGGTGCGTGTGCCTGTGACGCCTTGAGATATCACAACCCGGTGCGCATGCCCCACTTTGTCATCTGCGCCACCGTCAATCACGCTGGCTGCCGTGTCAAAGTAGACCAAGTCGCTGCCCGAGCCACTGTAGAGTTTGTCTGCACCGCCCACCCCCATGAGGGTGTCGTTGCCTGCACCGCCAAAGACGTTGTCATTGCCTGCGCCTGCGTTGAGCAAGTTGTTGGCACTGTTGCCAATCAACAAGTCACTGCCTGAACCCGAGATGATGTTTTCGATGTTGAGCAAAGTGTCAACAGATGAACCTGAGCCTTCGGACACTTTGCCCGTGATCAGGTTGGCCGTGACGGGCGAAGCATAGGCGTAGTCAACGGTGTCGCTGCCATCGCCACCATTGATGGTTTGGCTGCTGTCGTAGCCTCTGAACACCTCGTCCACTGAAGCGTTCAAGGTGGCACTGTTGATCGTTGCCAAGGTGGTGTCGGCGTTTGCCCAAGCAGAGCCGTAATTGACTTTGACCTTGGGGTCCACATACACCACCATGGTGGCGTCGGAGAAGTGCACGTACTTGATGTAAGTGCCTGTGGAGAGTGTTTCGGCACTGAGCTTCCAGGCACCATCTGCAAGATGCACGGTGTCGCCCCAGTCACCTTCAATGCGCAGCACCTTGTTGTCCGTGATGGCGATGATTTGAGCCACCGTCAAACGCAGGGCATTGCCAAAGCCGCCAGAGTTGTCACCCAGCTCGATGACATCCACACCTGTGATGTTGGGTTTGACTGTCACCGCCAAATCCGTGTAGGCCAAGTCTGCAGTCAAGGTGTCCGTACCTGTGCCGCCTGTGACGCTGGCAGTGCGTGCGCCCAAGGTCAAGGCATCGTCACCCACTGTGCCGGTCACTGTGCCACTCAAGTAGGTGGTGGGAGCCGTCAGGGCCGTGACACTGGTCACGCCTGCGGGTGGCACAGACGCGGTACCCGCTGCAGCTGTACCAGCCACCAAGGCTGTGCCATCCAACGCCTTGAGCAACAAGTCAGTGTTGGCTGGGTTGGTGGTTTTGTCGGTGAAGCTGAGGTTGTTAGAGAACTGCACCGTGACGGTAGAGCCGCCGTAGGTGGCTGTGTAAATCTTGGCGCCACCGCCATTGATTTGAGCTTCGCCCGCGTAGGTCCAAAAGCCCCAATCGCTGAGTACCAGCTTGTCGCCCAAGTCACCGTCAATGCGCAACACCTTGTTGGTGTCGGCCAAGGCTGCCACGGCTTCGCGGTTGAGCACCACGGTGCTGGCGTTGCGCCCACGCAGATCGATCAGCTCTAGGTTGCTGATGCCCGTGGTACCGCCGCTGAGCGTGAAGTCGAAGCTACTGCCACCCATTTGCAAGGTGTCAAAACCCGCACCACCCTCCACTGAGGCGTCGGCTGTCTTGTCCCGCAAGCTCACGTTGGAGACGCTCTGGTTGTTGTTGCTGTCGCTGTAGGCCACATCCCAGACGAGGGTGTCATCGCCCTCACCTGCCAGCAAGGTGTCTTGCTCGATGCCGCCCGCGAGGGTGTCGTTACCCAAACCACCCAGCAGCGAATCGAGACCGAGGCCACCCAACAGACTGTCGTTGCCTGAGCCGCCGTTCAAGGTGTCTGCGCCGTCACCGCCATTGAGGGTGTCGTGGCCCGCGTAACCCCACAAGGCCTCTGCCGTAGAGCCGCTGCCTGTGAGCGTGTTGTCCGCTTGGGTGCCTTTGAGCAGTTGTGCGCCTGCGACTTGCGTGCCAATCGAGGTGGACACTTTCACGGTCACGCTGTCGCCGTTGTAGGTGGCGGTGTAGGTTTTGTAACCTGCATAGGTGACGGTGTCTGCGCTGCCGAGGTCGGCATCGATCAGCACCGCATCTTCGATACCTCCTTCCACCGTCAGGGTACGTGCCGTCCCCGCCATGCGGTGAACCGCAGCTTTGTCCAAGGTGATGCTTTGAGGCGACTCGGTGTTGAAGCGAATGACTTCAATGCCCGAGACCACTGGCATTTGCCAGGTTTGCGTGAAGTCGACATCTGCATCTTGGATGAGCAAGGTGTCCGTGCCATTGCCGCCAGTGATGGACACATCGGCTTTGTCAAACACCAAGCTGTCGCCACCACTGCCCGCCACCAAAATGTCGGAGCCTAGGCCGCCATCAAGGGTCATGACACCACCCGTGGCGGCATCGCTGATGCTCGACAGCGCAGAGCTGGAGGTCAGGTTGGTGGCAAATTTACCGTCCGCGGTGAAGGCGATGCCGCCCACCGTGATCTTGGCGGCTGCCGTGGTCGTGCCCTGAGACACGATGACCAAAGTCGGGTTGGCCGCCAAGTCGGTGAGTTGTGCCACGTCCGCAATAAAGCGCACGCCGCCCACCAAGACTGTGCTGCGTCCCGATTTGCCATACATCACGTCGTCGCCCGAACCGCCTATGACGGCTTCGAGGTTGAGCAAGGTGTCTGTGCCACCTTGGCCATCGCTGGCGCGACCAGCGGCCACACCGCGTTGAATTTCTTGGCTGAAGTTGACCACCACCGCTTCGGTTTGGCCGCTGTAGTCCAAGGTGTCGTTGTCGGCGCCACCGTCGAGGGTGTCATTGCCCGAGCCGCCACGCAAGGTGTCGTTGCCGGCTTCGCCCAACAGGCTGTCGTGGCCTAAGCCGCCTTCTAACCCGTCGTTGCCAGCGCCGGCTTGCACAGTGTCAGCGCCAGAGCCTGCATCCACTGTGTCGTTGCCGTCGCCAGCCACGATCAGGTCTGCGCCCGCATGGGTGAAGATGCGGCTGGCTTTGCTGCCGTCGTACACCACATCGTTGCCCGAGCCGGTCATGAGATGTTCAATGCTGGTCAGGGTGTCCACGTCACCAAAGCCGTCCACTGCAGTGCCCGCAGCCACTGTGATGCCACGCACCGTGAATTGGCTGGCGCTTTGGTTGACATAGACGTTGCCGGTTTGGGTGGCAAAGTTCAAGGTGTCGACACCATCGCTGCCGTCCAAGGTTTCGTTGCCAAGGGATTGGTACAGATGGTCGTTACCACCTTGGCCAGCCACGGTTTCGTTGGCCATGGTGTAAGGCGTGGTGTAGGGCTCAACAGCAGCGCCACCGCCGATATACGCACCCGCATAGCTCGGCGCTGTAGCGTCCAACACCACCTCGATGTTGCTGCTGATCAAGACCACCGCTTTGAGCGTGGTGCTGTCGTAAATTTCAGCGGCTTTGTAGTTCACGCCATTGAGGCTGACATTGCGCGCTTGCTGCCACACCACGGTGCCGCCCAGCAACAAGGTGTCGCCCGCATCGCCATGGATGGTCAAGGTGTTGAGCGTTGTGCCATTGAGCGTCATCGCATTGAGCGTGGCTGAACCCAAGCGCATCCACTGTGCGCCGTTGCCACGCAGATCGATCACTTCGATTTTGCTCACCACGGTGCTGTTGAAGAGGTCACGCACTTCGTCGGCCACGAGCAAGGTGTCGTAGCCATCGCCGCCATCGATCTGGTCGTTGGCGTCGTATACCAACACGTCATCGCCCGCTTCACCTTTGAGAATGTCGCTGCCTGCGCCGCCATTCAACGTGTCTGCGCCCTCGCCGCCCCACAACGAGTCTGCGCCATCGCCACCCAAGAGGGTGTCGTTGCCATCAGAGCCGTACAGCGTGTCATTGCCCGTGCCGCCGTCAAGCCAATCATTGCCTGAACCGACGATAGACACTGTGCTGAGGCCGCCGTACAAGGTATCGGTGCCCGTGCCGCCTTGCAACACGTCGTTGCCACTGGCACCTTGTAAGGTGTCGGCACCCGATTCGCCCGACAACACGTCGGCCCAGTTTTGGCCGCCGGCTGTGGCATCGTAGTTGGCGCTGTCGCCCAAGACCGAGTCGTCGCCTGCACCTGCCAACACCGTATCAGCGCCAACCCCACCGCGCACGGTGTCGTTGCCAGAGCCGGTAAGGAAGGTGTCGGCATTGTTGCCACCCACCATCAGGTCGTTGCCATTGCCAGCTTGCACTGGCTCCAGCGAATTCAAGCTGGTGACCGTGCGTGCCACATCGATCGCTGTCGATGCCTGTACCGTGTCTGTGCCGTTCGCACCCAACAGGGTGTCGCTGGACAGGTTGACGCTGACCGCATTGGTGGCTTGCGCAAAGTCAATGGTCGCGCCTTGGAATGGAATGACCCAGTCGACCAAGTCCACGGTCACATCCGATTGCACCTTGACGTAAATACCTTCAAGGGCGTAACGCACCCACGTCACACCGCTTTGGGTGACGGTTTCCATCACGGCCCAGGGGCCTTCGAGGGTGACCGAGCTTTGGTTGCTGCCTTTGATGGTGAATTCGGTGAAGGTGCCGTACGCGGTGGTCATCTGACGTTCCAGCAACAACACCACTTCGCGGTAGTTCAGGGTCAGGTGGTTTTCACCGTCGCCAGTGAGATCGATGGTTTCAAAGCTGCGCAAGCTAGAGCCGGCAAAGCCCGTCATGTCCAAGTCCATGCCGTGGCCCTTGAGCTGCAAGGTGTCAGTGCCCGTGCCGCCATCGATCAAGATGAAGTCGAGCTTGGAGATAGACAACACATCGTTGCCACCACCACCACGAATAATGTCTGCGCCACCCAAGCTGTGGATGGTGTCGTTGCCAGCACCGCCCGCCAGTCGGTTGGCGTTGAAGTCACCAATCAGCAAATCGTTGCCCGAGGTGCCCGACTGCATGAGCGAGTCGGTGAAGTCGCCACCGTTGATGATGAAGGCTTCGCCTGAGCTGTAGCCATCACGCTGGTTGGTGGGCATGCCCGACAAGATGTCGACGAAACCATCGTTGTTGAAGTCACCTGTCGCCACCGAGAAACCATACTGGTCTTGCGGCAGACCACCGGTGATGATCAAACCGTCATCGCCCAGGTTGTCCACACTCATCATGGGGGCCCAATCGGCTCGGTCTTTACCGTAGACCACAAACACCGCACCACTGTCAGAGTCAGCTGTGTCGCTGGCGGTGTTGTCGCCCACCACGGGGTTTTGACCGCCTGAGGTGAGGATCAGGTCGTTGTAGCCGTCGTGGTTCAAGTCACCAAACTCGGTGGCACGAATCAGCTGGTTAATCGCCGTGCCGTAGAACGCCACCACGCGACCTGCAATTTCAAGCTGGTCGAGGGTCGTCAGGTCCGTCCATTGCCCTGCTTGGCCAAAGACCAAATAGAACATGCCCTTAGCCACATGGTCCACGCCCGCCAAATTCGGATCATCTGGAATGGAAGCGTCGTACACATAGTTGGACGAGCCAAAGATGTAGTCCATCACACCGTCGCCGTCCACGTCACCCGCCGCCTCGACTTGCATGCCGGCCATTTGGCCTGCCCAATTTCCTGCGTTGTAGTCGAAGTCTGGGCTTTGTGGGTTCGTGCCCAGCTGGTAGCCAGGGTCAATTTGCGCGGCAGCTTCAGTCGTAAAGAAGAACGGCGAGTTGATGTTGCCCATGTTGGTGGCGCTGAAGGCCACATTGGATTCAGCGCCCTTGATGGCACCAGCGTCCACCGTGATGTAGTAGTCGGCTGCACGATCTAGCGCCAAGCCTGGGTTCAAGATGACCTTGTTGCCGCTGAAGGTGACCGTACCCCCATAGTTGCCCACCGCCGTGTTGGTGGTCGCATTGATCGTAAAGGTTTCAAACAAGGTACCAGTGCCGTCTTGTTTGAGGAACAACTTCAGCGTGGTGTTGTCGGTGCCCGCCTTCATGTTTTCGCAGAAGGTCAACACCAAGTTGTCGTTCAAGCCTACCGTGGTGGCGTTGTCCACCGCGTTACCCCCCGCCACCGTGATGAGGTTGGTGTAGGTGCTGAAGTAAATCGAACTGTTGGGCGTGCTCAAGCCTGTGGCCACATTGCCATTGAGGTCCATCACGGGTTGCAGCACCACGGACTGTGCGTTGGTGTAGGGCTGCAAGATCACCTCGTAGCTGCTGCCATAGGCCAGGGCCGCTTCGGGGTTGATGGTGATGTTTTTGTTGTCCAGCGTCAGCACGCCTGTGCCGTTGACCCATCCACCTGCGCCACTGTTGGCGGTCGCGCTCCAGTGCTGACCTGTGATGGTGTAGCTGCCATCGGCTTGTGCGACGGCGGTGCTGACATCAAAACGCTCCACCACTTTGGTGTTGTCCAAGGTGTTATTGCCAGCGGTGACGTTGGCCACGGTGTTGAGCGCGTTGCCTTTGACCTGCAACAAGATAAAACCACCTGTGCCGAGCTTGAGGGTTTCTGGTGAAACAAAGGTCACATCACGCGTGACTGAAACGCTGGTTTGCGTGTTGTAGAAACTCGCGCCCAAGCTGGTGGGCGAATAGCCCACGCCTGTGGAGTTCCAGTTGTACAAGTTTGGCGCAACCGTGTCTGTCGTGGTGACAAACGTGGTTGATTTGGGCAAAAAGTTGCCCTGTGCATCAACGGCGCCAATTTGGTTGCCCGCTGCGTCTTGCAACTCGTCCAACACGATGCGGTATTGCGTGCTGGCTTTGAAGGTTGTGCCCAAACTCAGCGTCAAGCTGTTGTAGTTGGTGACGGTGTTGGTCTGCGAGGAAATCACGCCACCTTGGTCACTCAGGCCTGTTTGCAAATCAAACGATTCGGTGGTGACAAAGCTCTTCGTGCTTTGTGTGACGGCGATCACAACAGGCGTGGTGCCATTGCCCGCATCCGTCAAATCTGTCACATCATCACCAAAGGCCTTGGTGCTGGTGAAGGTGACGGTGACAGACGCCGGTGTGGCTCCCACTGCTGGATGGTTGACCACGGTGCCAGTGGTGTAACCCGACAGCGTGCCAGAAGTTTCTTGGTTCGCAACGCCGACCGCGCCATTTGCCAAACTGGCAAACGCGGCCGCAACTTCGGCGGCTGTTGAACCGCCGGAGGGTGCCGTGTAGGTGAAGCCAGCCAAGGTGACTTTTTTACCTTGACCCAAATCTTGGAAGGTGACGGTGGCCGTCTCAGGTGTGAAGCTGGTTTGTTGTTGCAGCAGCACATGGCCATAAGGCTTGACGGCTTCGCTCAGCGTGATGTTGAGGTTGAAGGCTGTTGCATCGTTGTCGCTGCTGTACGCCGATTGAATAGGTGCCGTGGGCACATAGCCAATTTGCGTGGCATCCAACCAATAATCTGAACGGCTGACCGAGGGGTAAATGTTGTTTTGAGTACCGTAGTCGTAGTTGGTGCCAGTCCAGTAGTAATCACCGTAATGGTCATAGGCATACACCGTGAAACTCCAGCCCGTTTGAGTAGGGGCCACCGCATCCGTGGCAGGTGCTGCCGCGGTGGTGAAGTTGATCGCTGTGGTGCTGTCGATGCCCGCAAAGTAATTGCCAGACAAGTCTTTGAACGCCAAGGGGTCGACCTTGAGGTAGTAACCGGTATTGCCCGACAGGTTCTTGAATGGGTTGATGTCAATTTGTGCGCCACTCAAGTACATGGTGCCGCCACTGCTGCCCTGCCCTGTGAAGACGTCAAACTTTTCAACCAAGGTGCCATCAGATTTGTAGAGCAACACATAAGCTTGCGCCGCACGCGAAGCGCCTGCGGTCACAACTTCGTCAAATCGCATGACCAAGTTGTTCAGCGTCGAGACGCCAGTTTGGTTGTCTTTGGGGTTGACCGACTGACCTGTGACACTGTCCGTGTTGTAAAGCACGGGGGCAAAGCTGTCGTTGTTGTGATACACCACGGTGGTGTTAGCCGCCCAGCCTTCGTCTTTGCCGAAGACCACAAAGCTGGCACCGCTGTAGTCGGTCACGCCATTGAGGATCACACCTGACAAAGTGGGGCCACCAATGACAAAGTCATCAAAGCCATCCGAGTTGATGTCACCCACTTTGGCAATGTCTGCGCCAATGTTGGTTTTGTTGGTGCTGTCGGAGAGGAAGTTGACCCCTCGGCTGCCCATGCTGGCGAGGTTCAGGTTGGCGGCGTCTGCGCCACCAAACACCAAGCTGACCTTGCCATAGCCGGCAAAGCTGTTGCCGATGGCAAAGTCTTGGTAGCCGTCACCGTTGACGTCGCCCACGCCTTGAAGCGTGAGTTTGCTCAGGCTGTTTTCCAAGGTGTTGTAGTTGCTCGAAGCCAAGCTACTGGCATTCACCGTGAAGCCATTGCTGCTGCTGGTCACAAAGTTGGCCAGGTTGATGTCGCTCCAGCTGCTTCGGCCAAAAATGACCTTCACTTCGTTGCCAGCCGTGTTCACGGCCATGTCATCCCAGCCGTCGCCGTTGATGTCGCCAATGCCCGTTAAACCGTATTCGTAGGTGGCATAGGTGCTAGGGGCACCGTTGTTGAGGAGGTAGTCATTGCCACCCGCTTCGAGGTTGGTGGCGTTGTTCAGAGCTACCAAACTGCCCGAGTCAATGCCCGAAATCTTGATGCCCTTGCTGCCAATGTTGGTCAGATCGATTTGACCTGCCAGCTCGGCATAGCCAAACACCAAATAAGCGGCACCCGCGGTGTTGACGATCACGTCGTCTAAGCCGTCTTTGTTGACATCGCCCGCGTTGTCGACCTTCCAACCCGCATAGGCATCAATGCCTTTGCTGACCAAATAGGTGCCATCGTTGTAGGCCACCGAGAAGGTGCTCATTTGTGGCGTGGGTGGGTTGTCAATCACCACATTGGTGATGGCCTTGGTGTAGTACACCTTGACGACTTCACCAGTCCCGGTGACGGACATGACTTGCGCGTAAGTCTCACCGTTGTAGCTCACATCCGAAGACATGCTCCACTGACCGTAAAGCATCAAGGAGTCCAACGAGGTGCCTTTGACCACCAACAAGTTGTCGGCATCGGTCATGGTGGCCAGTTTTTCTGGTGTCAGGATCAGCTTGTTGCCTGCGGCATTGGTGGTGAGGTCAAACACCTCCACATTGGTCAAACCTGTAGGCGGTAACAACGAGGTGTTGACATCGCCTGCAAATGCAAACTTGATGGTGTCGTTGCCTCGACCTGCGTCGATCGCCGAGTAGCTCATGTCATGCACGGTGATGATGTCGTCACCATCGCCCGTCATCGCGCCGTTGGCTTTGCCGTCAGGGTCAGTGGCCGCACCCCAAACGTCGATCACATCGGCACCTGGGCCATAAATGTTGACCGTACCACCCAGTTCGTTGGTGATTTTCAGTTGCACTTCGTCAGCGACCGAAATGAAGGCATCGCCTTTTTGCAGCACTTTGTAAATGGCGCCTGTGGCATCAGAGTCCACACCGCTGTAGGCCCAACCGCCATACAAGGACAGTTGGTCGGCTGCGGTACCTTTAACGGTGATGCGACCCGTGTCTGAGAGTGCGAGTACGGCGTTTTCGTCGAGCTTGACGGCTTGGCCGCCAGCCGCAGAGAGGTCAATGACTTCGAAGCCTTTGACTTGCGTGCCTGCACGCGTGGTCAAGTCGGCAATGGGGGCACCGCTGGCAAGGCCATTGGTGGTGTAGGTGTTGATCAGCAAGGTGTCGTCACCTGTGCCGCCAAACACATGCCAGTCGGCCACGTCGTAGCTCACCACGTCGTTGCCTGCACCGGCTTCGATCAGGTCGGCGCCGGTGCCGCCTGTGAGGGTGTCGTTGCCATCACCAGACTTGATGACATCGCTGCCGCTGGTAGATGGGGTGGTGTCTGCACCCGATGTGCCTTGCGTCACCGTCTGGACCGTGGCCCCAGTCGTGACCTTGACTTTGAGTGTGGTCGCGCTACCACCGCTGGGCGTGTAGCTGATGGTGTATTCGTCGTAGCCTGCACTCGCCGGGTTGACGGAGCGACCCCAGTTGGCATAGCCATCAAGGAAGATGCGATCGGTCGAATCGATGTCCAAGGTCAGCGTGTGGTCTGCGTTGCCCATGGCATAAAGACTAGCGGGGCTGATGACCACCATGTCGGCTTGGCCATTGGTGAGGTCAAATTTTTCGATGCTCTTGAGCGTGGGGTGCAATGCGCCGTTGACGGGGCGTCCAGGCTCCATCAAGTCCAGTAGAGACGGACCACTGGCGTTGAGGTCCAACACATCATTGCCCAAACCACCCGCGAGGGTGATGTCTTTGGCGTCGTAGATGATGGTGTCATCGCCTGCACCGGCATCGACCAGGTCTGCACCCGCGCCGCCGTTGATCGTCTCGTTGCGTGGCGCATTGGGGTAGCCGCGAATGTCTTCAGAGCCCGTGCCACCCGTGATGCCCAAATGAATGCCATCGCCAATGATTTGCTCGCCTTTGACCACTTGCAAAGCCAACAACACGGTCACGGGTGTGCCGTCGCTGGCGAAGTTGGTGTATTTGTTGTACGTGATACCCAGCACTTGCTCAGAGCCGCGGGCCATCCAGCCGTCACCCGCCAAGCGGGCCACATCACCGGCGTTGCCTGACACGATCAAGGTATTGGTCGAGTCAGACATGTCACGCACCTGATCAGCGCCCACCACCAAGGTGTTGTCGCCCGTGCCTGTGATGTCCCAGGTCTCAATGCCATTGAGGGATGGGCCTTGTGGCCCTGCCACCACGGGCGTGATGGGGATAGATCCAGTAACCGACAAGTTGGTGATGTAAGCCGTGGGGGACACACTGGTGAAGATCACCGTGTTGCCCACCACCGAGGCGCCAGCGGTGTAACCGCTGATCGTGAGGCCAGCAAAAAAGGCTGCCACCTGTGCCGCCGTTGCGCCACCGCTTTGTGCGGTGTAGGTCATGCCACCCACCACCACAGTTTGACCCGCGGTCATGTCTGCAAAGGTAATGGCTGTGGTTTCAGCTTTGCTGGCTGTACCTGGGGTGTTGACCACCACCACGCCAGTGCTGGAAGCACCCGCTGTGAGGTTGAGCACAGGCGCTGTGCCCCCCAAAGGCAGGTCTGTCACATCAGCGTTGGCCGTACTGCTGGTGAAGACCACCGTGTTGCCTTGGGCAGCACCGCTGGCAAAGCCGGCGAGTGTGCCGCTGAGCGGTGCAGTGGTGCCTGCGTAGTTGGCGGCATGGCTGGCAAATGCAGTCGCGACCTGTTCGCCTGTGGCACCGCCCACAGGGGCGGTGTAAATCAAACCACCCAAGCTCAGGGTTTCGCCCTCTTTCATAGCCACAAAGGTGACCGTGGTGGTTTCAGTTGTGGCTGGGGACGCAGATCCGGGGCTGGTGACCACCAAGTGCCCTGTCGAGCTTGACAAGTCCACGGTCACACCGCCGCCGGCCACTTTGACCGTGTCGTTTTCGTTGTCCAAACCGCCCAACAGACCGCCGGTGTAGCTGGTGTCTTCCAAGTCGTAGACGAACACATCTTCGCCACGGCCACCAATCATCACGTCTGAGCCTTCGCCACCATTGAGCACGTCGCTGCCCATGCGGCCATCTAAGATTTGGTTGCCTGCACCGGCGGTGAGCAAGTCTCGACCATCGGTACCGGTGTAATTCACGACCACGCCTTGTTGAATTTTCAAAGTGGCATCGTTGAGTCGGTAGACAACATAGGTGACCGGTGGGTTCACGCTGCTGTCGACAACGGTTTCACCCTGGACCCACTCACCAATCACGTTGGCTGTATCGCCCAAACCGCCTTGAATCACGGCGGTGCGATCAACGTTCATGGCTGCCACATCGGCATCAGTCAGTGTGACCGAGTAGTTGCCGCTGCTGGTGCCCAAGTCGATGGCTTCGATGTTGCGCACGCGGTCGTTGGCCACGGCGGTCAAGTCAATATTGCCTGTGGCTTTGAGGGCATCGATGCCGTCGCCGCCATCGATCAAGAGGTCGTTGACGTCAAAAATCAAGGCGTCTGTACCCGCGCCACCTTTGAGAATGTCCTCACCGGCACCACCATCCAAGGTGTTGCTGCCTGAGTCGCCTCGCACGAGCTGAGTGCCTGCAGCTGGTGTATTGGCGTTGCCATTGTTGACGGCCACCACTTGCACCACATCGGCAGCTTGGTCAACACGCAACACCACGTTTGGATCGGTTGCGCTGGTGTAAAGGTCGTAGGTCACGCCGCCCACCACGGTGGTGGCGGGTGTGCTGGGCACCAAGGTGCTGTCGATGAACACGGTATCGCTCATGACCAAGGTGTTGGGGGCTGTGCCGCCAATGGTGAGGTCAGCCACATCACCTGTTGAGGTGGTGCTGGAGAACACCAGCGTGTTGCCCACGGCTGTCCCCACGCTAAAGCCTGTGGGGGCATGGGTGGCAAAGTAACTCGTCACAGCAGCAGCGGTCGCGCCGCCTGCGGGTGCGGTGTAGGTGACGTCGCCCAAGGTGACGGTTTGCCCCTCAGCCACGCTGGTGAAATTGACTGTGGTGTTTTCTCGGGTCGTGGCTGTGCCATCACGGGTCACCACGACCATGCCAGTTTGGGTGGCATCGGCGGTGCGTGCATCGCTCTTAGATGTGCCCGCCACGCTGAGGTTGGTGACGTCGGTGTTGGCCGTTGCATTGGTGAAGACCACGGTGTTAGGACCTGCCAGCGTGGATGAGAAACCACTCAGGGTGCCTGCGGTGTTGCTGGCAGCGCTGGAAGCACCCGCAGCAAGGCCTGCAAACGCCGCAGCCACGGTGGCACCTGTGGCGCCGCCGACAGGTGCGGTGTAGGTGATGCCACCCAGTGTCAAGGTTTGACCGGCCGCCATGTCGGCAAAGGTCACCGAGGTGCGTTCGGTGGTAGACGCTGTGCCGGGGGTGGTGACGATGAGGTGTTCTTCAGCCGCATCGATCGTGACCACATCTGACGTGTTGGACATGAGCCCAACACTGGTGGCGCTGAAGGCCATGAAGTTGGTGCCACCGCCAGAAATGTCGATGTTCTCCATGTTGCGAATGTCTGGGCGGTTGCTGCTGTCGACCATGTCTAACACTTGGTTGGTCGCGGTGGTCGCAAACGTCAAGGTGTCATCGCCGGTGTTGCCATCGACCATGGCATCGGTGGGGTTGTAGGTGCGCTGATCAGGGCCCGTGGTACCCACATAAGAGATGGACAACGCCACGCCCGGGGCCAACAAAACTGTGGCCGTGCTGTCAGTGGCTGCGTCATACAAGGTGTAGCGGCTGTACTGAACGGCAGAGCCACCGTCATAAATGACCGGCTGTGCGGTGGCGGCAATCCAGTTGCCAGCAAGGGCTACCGTGTCACCCACACCGCCGTGAATTTTGAGCACGTTGGTGGTGTCCGACAGGTCAAACACATTGGCCGATGTCAGCACCAAATGCTGTGCATCGTGGCCTGTGAGGTCGATTTCCTCAATGCCAGACAAGGCGGTGGTGAGCGTGTCAAAGTTGACGGTCGCATTGGGGGTTTGGATGGCCAAGATGTCGTTGTTACCACCACCGGCATCAACGACGGCGTCGGTCGCATCAAACAAGACCCAATCGTTGCCGTCACCCGCCAAGATGGTGTCAGAGCCAGCGCCACCGATGATGCTGTTGCTCAGCGATGAGCCGGTGATGAGGTCGCGCCCTGCACTGCCTGTGACGTTCTCGATGTTGCTGAGCGTGTCTGCGCCCGTCTGGTTGCTACTGGCTGTGCCCGTGGCCAAATTGATGGTGCTGCTGGGCAACGAGGTGTTAGGTGCTGTGCCTTCGATTTTCAAATCGGCCACATCACCTTGCGCCATGGTGCTGGTGAACACCACGTTGCCGCCCTCCGCGCTGCTGACCGTGAAGCCAACGGGTGCGTGGGTACTGAAATAAGTGGCCACCGTGGCGGCCGAAGCGCCACCCACGGGTGCGGTGTAGGTCACGCCGCCGAGTGTGACGGTTTGGTTGGCCGTCAAGTCGGCAAATGTGATGGCCGTGTTTTCGGCCGTGTTGGCTGTGCCATCGCGAGTGACAGCAACAAGCCCGGTTTGCACGGGGTCAATAGTTTGCACATCGCTGCTGAGCGTGCCGCCTACCGTGAGGTTGGCCACATTGCTGTTGGCCGTGGCACTGGTGAACACCACCGTGGTGGGCCCCACCAAGACCGATGAGAAGCCTGCCAAGTTGCCGCTGGCATTGCCAGACGGACTGGTGCCATTGGCGGCAATCCCCGCAAACGCAGCGGCCACTGCCGCCGCCGAAACGTTGCTCGGTGCGGTGTAGGTGATGCCACCCAAGATCACGGTCTCGCCAGCCAACATGTCGGTGAAGGTGACGGTGGTGCGTTCAGTGGTGGTGGCTGAGCCAGGTGTCGTGACCACCACAGGACTCATGCGCACGGCGCTGAAGTCCAGTGTGTCAATGCCGTTGCCACCCTCGAGGGTGTCGTTGCCTGCATCGGCAAACAAGGCGTCGTTGCCAATGCCAGCGTCGATGTTGTCGTTGCCAGCGCCGCCAGCAAGGGTGTCGTCGCCTGCGCCGCCGAGCAAGGTGTCGCTGCCATCGCCGCCCGACACGGAATCGGTGCCATCGCCAGCGTCGACCGAGTCGTCGCCGCTGCCGGCCAGCACGGTATCTGCGCCTGCGCCGCCCAGCACTTGATCATCGCCATCGCCAGCGATGACCGAGTCGTTGCCGTCGCCACCGTCAATGACATCATTGCCAGATGCAGACGGATTGGTGGCGTCGCCGCCGTAAATCACGTCGTTGCCGGTGCCTGCCAAGATGGTGTCGTTGCCGCCGCCACCGGCCATGGTGTCGTCGCCGGTGCCTGCATCGAGGTTGTCGTTGCCAAGGCCCGCACTGAATTGGTCGCTGCCGCCGTTGCCGCGGTATTCGTCGTCACCGGCCGTACCCGCTTGCACATCGGCGCTTTCGCCCGAGGTGATGAGCAAACCGGGGGTGATGGTTTTGGTGACATCCGTCGTGCTGTAAGGCACGTACACCTTCAACGGCTCAGCCGTTGGGTTGGGGTTGCCCGCTGTCGCCAGCGGTGTGTAGGCGCTGGACTCGTACACGGCGTAGGTCACGCCGTTGATGCTTTGCAGAACTGGCGCTTGGTTGTTGTCTTCCACGCGTGTCCACCCACCCACCAAACGCACGCCATCATTGGACGAGCCTTGGATGATGATGGCGTTTTGTTCAGACGTCGACAGCTGTGTGACCGGCACGCCAGAGGCGCTGACGCTCAGGTCAGTGACATCGGACGAGGCGGTGCTGCTGGTCAAGACCAAGGTGCCGTCTTGTGCTGCACCTGCGCTAAAGCCAGTGGGTGCGTTCGCTGCGAAATACGCAGCCACGGTAGCAGCCGTCACGTTGGACGGCGCGGTGTAGGTGACGTTGCCCAAGGTCACGGTTTGACCGGAGGCCAAATCGGTGAAGTTGATGGTGCTGGTTTCGGGGCTGGTCAGCGTGCCATTGCGAGTTTGCACTTGCAAGGTTTGGCCTTGCGGGCTGGCCGCGATGACGGTGCTGTTGGCAGTGCCTGCCATCGTGAGGTTGGTGACATCGCCCGTGGCGGTGTTGCTGGTGAACACCACGGTACTGCCCTGAGCTGTACTTGGGGTGAAACCCGTGATGGTGGTGGACGCGGCAAAGAAGCTGGCCACAGTGGCAGCAGTGGCACCGCCTGCAGGCGCGGTGTAGGTCACACCACCCACGGTCATGGTTTGGCCGACGGTCAGCGCACCAAAGGTGATGGTGGTGGTTTCTGCCGTGCTCGCAGTGCCAGCTGAGTTGACAGCAATCGCACCGAGGTTGGTCGTGCCCGCAGTCAAGTTCATCACGGCAGCGCTGCCTGAGATGGGCAAGTCCGTCACGTCGGTGTTGGCGGTGGCACTGGTGAAGACCACCGTGTTGCCGACAGCTGCAGCGCTGGCAAAGCCAGACAGTGCGCCACTCAATGGCGCGGTGCTGCTCGAGAAGTTATTGGACAGGTTGGTGAATGCCAAAGCCACATCAGCGCCCGTGGCTCCGCCTGCAGGGGCGGTGTAAGTCAAGCCCGCAATGGTGAGTGTTTCGCCCGCTTTCATGGCCACAAAGGTGACGGCGGTGGTTTCGGTTTGGCTGGCCGATCCAGGGGTGTTGACGATCAGGTGACCGCTGCCGCTGGTTTGCGTCAAATCGCTGACGCTGTCGGTCGAGGTAGCGCCAGTGACCGTGAGGGTGCTGCCCTCCACCAAGCCTGTGGCAAAGCCTGCAAAGGTGCCTGTGTAGGTGCCGGTGGACGTACCGGGACCCGTGGTGGCACCGTTTTGCAAGTTTGAAAAAGCGGTGGCCAACTGCGTGGCTGTGGTGGCGACATCAGCGATGTACGTGAGGCCGGCCAGTGTGAAGGTTTGGCCCGCAGCCAAGTTGGGGAATGTGACCTCAGAGCTGCCGCGCGTGAGCGCGAACACGTCTGCCTCAGACAGTTTGACGGACTGGTTGCCCGCGGATGACAAGTCGAGGACTTCAAAGCCAGAGAACGTGCTGTCTTGCACCAAAGTCAAATCGACCAAGGTGTTTTGAGCGTCAATGACCAAGGCGTCGTTGGCGCCTGCGCCACCGCGCACTTTGGCGTCGTTTTCGTCGTAGATGACACGGTCATTGCCAGCGCCTGCATCGATCACGTCGCCGCCGCCTGAGCCATCCAACACGTTGTCGCCGGCACTGCCCACCAAGGTGTCGCCGCTGCCCGAGCCAATCAGGTTTTCGACGTTGGAGATGGTGTCTGTGCCATCGCCTTTGGACGTACCACCGCTGATGCTGCCCAAGCTCGATGAGACTTGACGGGTGCCGAGGTTGACAGCCATTGGGCCTGCGAGTTCACGCAAGTCCAGCAGGTCAATGCCATCACCGCCGTCGATGGTGTCGGCGTCAGCGCCGGCACCACCTTTGAGCGTGTCAGCGCCAAGGCCACCAAACAAAGAGTCGGCACCATCGCCACCCGAGATGATGTTGGCTGCAATGTCGCCAGCCAAGGTGTCACCGGCGGAGCCACCGACCAAGTTTTCAATACCAGAAAGCTGATCGATGCCAGTGCTGCCAGGAGCCGAAGCCACGCCCGCACCACTGACCAAACTGACGGTGACCGCCGTGGTTGCATCAGAGAAGTCAGCAGTGTCGTTGATGCCGTCTCCGCCCACCAAGTTGTCGTTGCCTGTGCCACCACGCAGCCAGTCGTCATCGACGCCACCCAGCAACACGTCGTCGCCTGCGCCACCCACCAAAGTATCTTGACCGGTGTCACCCGTCAACACGTCATTGCCTGCACCGCCGTCGATGTAATCGAGGCCATCGTTACCCGCCAAGAAGTTGTTGTCGGCGTTGCCGGTCACGCTGTCGCTACCCGCACCACCTGCCACGTATTCAAAACTAGACAGTGTGTCTGTACCGCCCGTGCCATCTGAGGCCGTATTGGTACTGAGGTTGACCACCACACCCTGTGTGGAGGTGTTGGTGGAGTAGTCCAAGGTGTCAATGCCTGCGCCGCCCGTGAGCGTGTCGCTGCCTGCACCACCCGTGATGGTGTCTGCCCCCTCGCCGCCCAAAATGATGTTGGCTTCCGCCGAGCCCACGACCGCGTCATTGCCTGAACCTGCGGTGATGTTTTCAATGCCCGTCAGCACATCGGTGCCCAAGCCGCCTGCAGACGTGTCCACGCTGCTGCCGGTGCCTAAGTTGATGGTGAGATTGCCTGTGGCTGCTGAGTAATCGGCCAAGTCAATGCCATCGCCCCCCGCCAAGGTGTCGTTGCCCGTGCCGCCTACCAACACGTCTGGGCCTTCGCCGCCATCGAGTGCGTCGTTGCCGCTGCCACCGATCAAGGTGTCTTGGCCACCGCCACCTGAGATGTTGTCGTTGCCCGCACCGCCTTCGATGTTGTTCCATTCTTGGTTGCCAACAATGGTGTCTGAGCCTTGTCCGCCAAGGATGTTTTCAAAACCAGAAATGGCATCGCTGCCTTGACTACCGCTGACGGACGATGCGGTGGGGTCCACCGCACTGCCCATGGTGCCGCCTGAGCCAAGGTCAATGACCATGTTGCCAGTGGCTGCGGAGTAGTCCAAGGTGTCAGTACCAACACCACCCAAGATGGTGTCGTTGCCAGCGGTGCCCAGCACGGTGTCATTGCCGCCGCCGGCGTTGATCGAATCTGCACTGGCACTGCCGCTGACCAAATCGCCCGAAGAAGTACCTTCAAGCACGCCGCTGCCGGTGATGCGTTTGACCACCTGAATGTCAGGGTTGACCTTGGCCGTGTAGGTGACGTTGGGTGTGACCGTGGTGTCAATGATGTTGTACTGAATCAGGTTGTCAGCATCCACTTGGGAGCTCTTGATCCACGAGCCTGAGAGCACCAAGGTGTCTAAGTCTTCGCCTTCAATCACCACGCCAGTGGTCAAGCCACCGGTGCGCTTGAAAGCATCGAGGGTCAAGACGAGGCTGTTTGCACCCTCGCCTGCCATGCTGACAACGTCAATGCTGTTGAAGACAGGACCGGTCGAAAGATCGACTTCTGCTTGCTTGGCCACCAGCAAGGTGTCGGTGCCTGAACCGCCGCTGACGGAGAGGTCGTTGGCGTCATAAATGAGGGTGTCGGCATTGTCACCACCGTCAAGGATGTCAGCACCTTCTCCGCCATCCAACATGTCGGCACCGGTACCGCCCAATAAGCTGTCAGAGCCAGCGCCACCCATCAAGGTGTCTGCATCTGCGCCACCGCTGAGGGTGTCGTCGCCTTCTCCGCCTGACAATGAGTCGTTGCCGGCACTGCCCAGCAAACTGTCAGAGCCAGTGCCACCCAGCAAGGTGTCTGCCTCTGCGCCGCCATCCACGATGTCGTCACCGCTGCCACCGTCGACCCAATCGCTCCCGGTGCCACCCAACACAGAATCGGAGCCAGAGCCACCCAACAAGGTGTCGGCACCTGCACCACCATCGAGGGTGTCAGAGCCATCGCCACCTGAGAGTTTGTTGGCGTTGGCGCTACCGATGAGGTAATCGCTCTTGGTACTGCCAGAGAGGTTTTCAATTTGTGAGAGGCTGTCGGTTTCAATGGGGTTGGTCACCACCAAGTTGGTCACGTCGCCCGTGGCTGTGCTGCTGGTGAAGACCACGGTGTTGCCGCTTGCGGCGGCCGATGCGAAACCACTCAAGGTGCCCGTGGTGTTGGCTGCTGCGCTGGCGGTCCCGGCCGCAATGTCGGCAAACGCTGCGGCCACGGCTGAAGCTGTGGCACCACCTGCAGGTGCGGTGTAGGTCACACCACCCACGGTGATGGTTTGTCCTGCTGTCAGATCGACAAAGGTGACGCTGGTTGATTCTGCTGTGTTGGCTGTGCCAGCTGTGTTGACCACCTGCGCGGTACTGGCCAAAGTGAGGGCCGCGCCGCTGCTGACGCTGACGGTTTGGCCGTTGAATGTCGTGGGTGGTGTACCACCACCAAGGTTGACGATGATGCCGTTGCTGGCATCACCAAAGTCGGCTGTGTTGTTACCCGCACCACCAATGAGTGTGTCATTGCCTGCACCACCGCGCAGCACATCGTCACCCACACCACCATCGAGGGTGTCATTGCCTGCACCGCCAGAAATAAATTCATTGGCCGCAGCACCCGTGACCGAATCAGGCCCTGTCGTTGCCGCAATGCTTTGGAACAAGTTGACCCGTGTGTCGACCTTCAAAGTGACGGGGTAAGACGTGCTGGTGTTTGGATCGGTGTAGCTGCCGGTATAGGTTTGATAGGCCGTAGAACCCACCAACTCGGGGCTTCCGACAGAGGTCCATGTGCCAACCAAGACCAGGTTGTCTTCGCTGTCACCATTGATGGTGACGATGTCGGTGCTGGCTTGTCCCACATCCGCACGCGTGAATTGATGCACCGCCGCAGGATTGAGTGTGAGGGTGTTGCTGTCGTAGCCGCGCAAGTCGATGGCTTCAAAGCCGCTGAACGCACCGGTCAAGGCAGTCAAGTCAGCTGTGGCGTCGCGCACCGAAAGTGTGTCAACGCCTTGATTGCCACTGACGGTGGCGTCGTTGGCATCAAACACGAGTACATCGCTGCCATCACCACCGACCAGCACGTCACGCCCTGCCCCACCATCCAAAGTGTCAGAAGCGCTGGACGATGTCAACGTGTCACCCAGTCCATGGCCCTGCAGCGTCATGGCTGTGGCGGGGTCTGTGTTGTCAATGATTTCACCAATGACAGACACAACAGTGTCCACATAGAGCTTGGCTGTGCCGCTGGTGTAAATCTGATAGTTGCCTGTGCTGTCTAACGATGAATACGTCCAGTCATACAGCGGAGTGACTGAGTCACCTTGATTGCCCTCGATGGTCACCACGGGCGCAACTTGACCCGCCATTTGCTTGACGTTGTCCAAAGTCAAGGTCAGTCGGGTGTTGCTGTTGTTGTCTAAATCAAGCACTTCCACACCAGCCAAGCTGCCAGGGGTCGTGGACAGGTTGATCACGGACGCACTCATGCGCACTGTGTCAATGCCTGTGCCTGCGTCAATACTGGCATTGGGGTTGTAGATGATTTGGTCGTTGCCTGCGCCGGTCAAAATAGTGTCTGCGCCCAGGCCACCATCAACGGTGTCTGAGCTGCCCACGGTGTCGTTGGCCAAATCGGTCACGATGATGTTGGACGCATTGCTGCCCACCACCGAATCAGCGCCTTTGCCGGTGCTGACGTTTTGAATACCGACCAAGGTGTCGGTGCCCAGCTTGCCGCTGGCATCGCTGGCCAGGCCTGTGGCCAGGTTCACCGTCAAGTTGCCCGTAACTGCAATGGGCCCTGTGGCATCGATGGTTTGCGCGAGGTTCAACACATCGTCGCTGCTACCTGTGATGGTGTCGTTGCCAGGACCGCTTTGAATGGTTTCTGCAGTTGCAGGATCGCCTGTGAGCGTGTTGCCCACCGCAGGCATGAGGCTGTTGACCATCACGGTGGTGGTGCCGCTCTTGTAGGCCACATAACTCGGGTTGCCGCCTGTGCCGGTGACGTCAGCACTCGGATCTCGGTACCAAATGGGAGTCAAGGGGTCTAGGCTTGTGTTGGCCAAGGTCAGGATGTCGTTGGCACCGCCTTCGATGCTGACCACCGCATTGGCACCGCCCATCGCTTGCACAAATTCTTTAGTCAGCACGACTTCGTTGGGGTCTTCGTCTTGTGCGAGGTTGAGCACTTCCATGTTGCTCACATGTGGCGTCACGCCGCGCAGGTCCAACGTGGCGGTCTTCACCACCAAGCTGTCCACACCCGTGCCACCATCGATGGTGTCGTTGGTGTCCATCACCACCTCATCGTCGCCAGTGCCTGCATCAATGCTGTCTGCACCTGCGCCACCGTCGATCAC
>JACCDT011615463.1_pt1 | contig 64784 bp, 98 predicted proteins | sample 7446291 | NCBI WGS metagenome assembly JACCDT01 (sample SAMN15323446, study PRJNA562643) | freshwater metagenome | isolation source: river surface water | place: USA:Blue River Watershed | collected 2017-08-17 | reverse complement strand
GTACCACCATCACGAACTTTAATACAAAATCGATGAGAAATACCATTTGCTGCATCAGGATTAAGACCTATTAGACCAGTGCCAAATGGTATTGAATTCCAAAAATCATTAGCAATAATTGCACCATTTTGATGAATTTGCATGTTCATATCGACATTAGCAAATACTTTGATACCTTCATAAATTGTATCACCGCCATCTTGAATTATAGATCCACCGTATAAATGTTCGGCAGCGGTATCATCGATATTATAATCATTTAATAGAGTTATAATATTATCAGTTGATCGATCTGATGGAGTATCTTTAGTAATATCTAAGTAATCATCACCTAAAGAACTAACATCATCTGCTAGATCACTTAACCATCTGTGCAATTCGATTACCGTATAGTATCCTGCCCCTGACGCTCCATGAGCAGCGCCTATATATCTAATATCTTTATCAGATTGAATTTCAAAATCAGTAGCAATTGTCATTTTTATTTTCCTAAATTATATTATTGTTATTGAACCATATGACCAAATTCATTAATAAAATCATCATAAGAATCAATTTGTAATTTTGAAAATTTTTCTTCAAAATTGTTAGCATCCGATTCAAGAATCAGTAATGCGTATTTATCATCTCCAATATGCAGCACATATTCGACGTATTGTTCTTTTTTTTTGATTTTAGATGTGTCTAAAGAATTTAATAATGAAAAGCCCACGGAAATCCCCATTTATTATCTATTTATAATAAAAGTAATTGGCATGGCTCAAAACTCCACACCTTCAATATCATTACATATGCGTATTAGATAATCACCGTGACAAGCCGCTGGTTTGCAAAAACATAATAAATTTTTTCCCTTTAAGTCTTGTATAATTTTTTGTTTTATTTCTGGTTCACTTTCAACATAATCAATATATTTTTGTATAACCTGTTGTCTCGTTCCATCTTCCCCACGACGAAAGGGGTTCCCATATGGGGAACCCCTTCCAATATATACGCAATCATCCGGTCTATTTTCGTCAGATATGTTATAAACTTTTGGCAACATTAATCCTCACTTGATCGAAATCATATTCTTTCACAACTTCACCGTTCTTGTAAACGGTTTTCATCAAATCAACGTGCAGGTGTCTATCAAATTGGTCCGCTGTAATAGTATTTACAGATCTATTTGAAAACATAGGTTCGCCATTGACAATTGAAATATTTGCAACATACATCAAACGTCCAGACTTAGACTTCTTAGTCATATCAGTTTTTGGAGTTTTGCAAATATCTCTACGTTCATGATTCACTACAACGGAAGACGCCTTCATAGCAAAACGTTGTGTATCACGATTTAATTGTTGTAGTAAATAGCCACCACTGCCAAATGTTACGTTATCGGCGCTATATCCAAATTCTTTAAGAGTAGAAAGAATCTGCTTGATCGATTGTAAAGTAATACCGTCACCCTGAATAACTCTGACAGAGTCATGGAGAACTTTGTAACCCTTGTTGTTATAGGTTGTTCCAAAATACTTTTCCAACTCTTGTACTGTATACAAAACAATTTCAGATGGTTTTCCACTATCTGGACGAACCACGATAGTACAGCCATTATCAAGAATCTTCTGCTTTAGTTTAGTACCAATGATTTTAATGGCATTTTCAAGATCATAAGAATCCGCTACCAATGAAATTAGCTTACCGGGACCACCATAGACATCAATTGCGTGAGAAAAGAACTGTTCTTCGTTATCCTTACCCCATGCTGTAGTAACGCTATGCTCACTAGCTGGAATGGAAAACCCTGTAACTTCTTTACTATTATAATACTCCATAGAACAAATAATACCTGAAATATTATCGGTGCCAGAGAAATTAACTAGGTGCGCGGCCCCTCCTAGCATAGCAGATTCAAAACTTGAGACTCCACGGGCAGAAAAGTCAATTAATTTAAACGGAATCAAATTAGGATCGCCGGTTTCGTTGAGATATTTCAGGATCATTTGTTTCATAAAGAATGATCGTGTGGCGACAGTTGATGGATACCATACTGCGCGAAGGAAAGCGGTTTCAAAATATGATGTGACCCATGCACAATTTGGATCAGTATTTACGAAAGTAACCATTACATTACCTTCTGGAACAAGTGTGCCCTCTTCAACTGCTCGCACTTCTAATGGGATTTTTCCATCAAGATTATTTACAATATACTCCCAACCGGGACGATTGAATGGTTCACCATGCGCCTTAAGAAATATTTCTGCCTGATCCACCATTTCCATGGTGATTGGGGTCTGCATATATTCCTTCAAGAAATATTGAAGCCCGAAGAATAAAGTGACCGGGTACTCCCCACCTTTACGATTCTCAATATATGAGAAAATTTCCGTTGTTTCATTCTCCATGAAACCGAAATGTGAAATTTTATAACTATCTGCGTTTAAAATTGGATTATTTTTTAAATTCATGTCCATAACTCCTATGTGACTATAATGTTTATGATCGCGTTTAAATTTTTATGATGCACCAACAAGCGCGATCTTCAGCTTGTTGGCGACCATTTCTTGATGCATCCAATGTGAGTCCGTTGTCACGTGGTTCTTACGAACAAATTTGGCGACAGACCGTGCGAAGTCTTCATAATGAAAAGCCTCTGCAAGACGTACGACATAACCTTCCATCGTTCCATCATTTACGAATAACTGCTTGATTAGTTTTTCGTCATAGATACCATCATACAGCACTTTCACTGGAAGAACACCAAGCAACTGGAACCATTCTATAGTTTCATCCCAAGAAAGACAAATGTTATTTTCATCCCACATAGAAAAACCATAGAAATAAGATTCCAAATCATTGTATTCAATTGAATGCTTTGCGAATAAATTTTCACCACACAGTCGAAATCCAATAGGAAGATCTTTTTGCCTCTCTGACCAAAACTTTTTGATCCAATCCCTACTAGGGTGATGCTTAGAATCTATACTACGCGCATGCATGTAATCATAATATCCAGAAAAATTTTCACCGTCATACTTGACAGATACTATAATTCGCTTCTGTTCGAAATGCGCAGCGTTTTTTAATATTTTATCATCATTAGTTGCACCTTCACTCCAAGGTAGATGGAATGTGCGGGGATATTTCTTATATTTTGAAGCGTTCATGACACTATACCCATTAATTAATTTAGAAAGATTTTTATTAGTTATAAACAGTTCACTAAGGATCAATTTATCGTCAGAGTAAGTGTTGCCCCACTTATCCATAACTTTGTCAACATCGAAGACAGATGGTACTACAGGTTCTTTTATGTTGCAAGCGTCTCTAACTTGAATTATTGTATACGATAAATTCTCACAAAGCAAATGACATTTTTCACATACACTTGCACCATTGTTTTCGTAATATCCACCATCATCAAATAATTTTCTATCTAATATGTGATGAACTTCAGTGGCAGGTTTTTTACAAAAAACACATTTACCACCATCCCTATTAAAGCAAATAGTGGTAAATTGCTCTCTTGTAAGCAACTTATTCATTTATCTTAGTCTCTAATATCAATCATGCCAGAATTTGCGACTTGCACAAGTGCTTCTACGTCTACATGTGGATTGAATATTCTAGCATTTTTGTAATAAAAATTCTCACTAGCTTCATGTTCGACAGCAGCCAATACCGCTTTATAAGCCGTTCTAACAATTTCTGACGTTACCATATGGTAAGATAGTTGCCACTTTCTACAATACTGTCTCTCAACTTTTCCAGAGTCATTACAAGCACCCATGAATTGAATCTGTAGATATGGCACATCATTTTTTTCTTTAATTACAAATTCCCAATTTGAAAATTTGATTTGCTCAACGATTTTTTTAATTTGTTCTAATGTTTTCATGACCATAACTCCTATGCGTCAATTATTTTTACAACCTGTTCAAAAAGTATAAACAGATGTCATAATGATCTTCAAATAGCTTATTTCGCATATTTTTGACCTCTGCTAATGTAAACCAATGTGCGTCACTGGCATCATCCAATCCGCTCACGCGAGGGAGGTCATTACTATCATCTAATTTGATACAATATGCACTTGTAATTGTACGACCATTTTTAATGAGTATTCGACCGCGCATTGAACGGTCTGGATGATCAAATATCTTATGGTCTACTATAGATCCTCTCAAAACCTTTTCGGGGACTTTAATTCCGGTCTCTTCCCGCAATTCTCTAATCATCGCGTCTTCTAGTGTTTCATCTGGGTGCACGTGTCCTCCAGAAATCGCCCACAAATCTTTTCCGGGATTTTTCTTACGTTTAATCAATAACACATGCCCAGACTGAACCACAACCGCATCCACTGTAATAAAGTTTAACGAATATTCTTTTGGGAAGCTTAAAAATTTTCTATCATACGCAATAGCGTCTTCATATTCATTACACAGTGGATGAAATTCTGCCTTATGCTGAAAATGCTCCAAGAATTCATATACCTGTTCTGGTACAGCAGCTTTGATAAACTGCATATGTCCAGAGAAATACAATTCTCTGATCTTTGTTGCGTCTATATTCTTACCACCAACTGATTCTAAGATCGGGGTCTCAATATAATCCCATTGTTTAAACCAATTGATATATGATTCTGTCTTCAAATCCTTCTTTGCCCCAACCATAGCAATTTTGTTATTACCATTGGTAATGTCAGCAACACCGTCAAGTACAGTTGCCGCCCAATTAGCATTATTGTATAGTTGATCTTCAACTGGCAGAAAATGGATTCTGGAACATTCACTACCATCGAAACATGATTGAATCATCTCAATTCGTTCTTTAATAATAAATGGGGATTTGATCGTTCTTGGTGAATTTGCAGAACCTAGTACGATAATTACCTTATCACTCTGTTGCAGAGCAAATTTAATTGTATTAAGGTGGCCTAAGTGAAGGGGTTGAAAACGTCCGATATAAACTGTGTAACTATATTTGTTTGCCATGACCATAACTCCTATGTGTCAGTTAAATGTATTTATTACTGTAAATCAAATTTTTCTATTTTATCTGTTGATTTTATCACTTCTGTGTTAACAATTTTCTTCATGTTGAATAACACCATCATTTTTTCATGCCAACCGAAGGGGTTGCTAATTATGGAATAATCCACTCCATTACTCACTAGAAAATGCCTCAGATCGTTCGCTCTTGAAGATTTCAATCCATCATAATTTATTAAAATTGTTATTACGTACTCAGCAATGATTCTACCATCTACATTATACTTCGTCAATGCTTGCAGAATTTCTTTTCGTTTGGCTACATTACAATACTTATTCACAAAATTTTGAACTTGTGCAAAATCTATAGAAGTGGTTTCACCATCATTACCACGTTCCACCGTAATCCTATAGAACTTCCTACCACCCTTTGCATACTTTTTTGCCGTTAAATAATGAGTAGTCAGATACAAGCCCGGTCCATATTCCCATTTTCCAGAACGCACTGACGTCTCAACATCCAAGTTACCACCATGCCAGAATTGCATGGTATTTTGATTAGTTTCATTAATTTGTTTAAGAAGCATTGTTAATACACCAATAGTTACGTATGTTTATTCATATATTTATTAACAGCATTAACAATTTTTAAAGTATCACAATCATAAAATCCTGATGAATTTAAACAATTAAATTCAATTATTTTGAAATGTTTTTGAGTTTGTGCATACGTTGATGTTAAAGCAAGATCCATTACACAACATTCATGTGGTAACCATTTGTCTGCAAAACGTTGGGCGGTATCCATCATAGCGGTAGACGTAACCAACTGTCTTATAGGTGTATTATTTTTCCGATATAAAGAGCCAGAAATAACCGCTCCATCGACAATAAAAAAACGATACTCTTCGTAAATTGTGACTAATGGTGATATGGATACCATAACATCACCATTTACGGTTTTTAACAATTCAGTGATAGAAATTTCGTCAAATACTCCACCATTAAATGCTTTAGAACCAGTCACGGGGCGCATGAATGTTGAGCGTAGTTCCAAAGTTTTTAATACAGATCCTATATTTTTAAGTTGGTGTTCCATACTAAAATTATTTAACATATCATGACGATTACGTTGCCAAATATTTACATTGAAATTTTCATTTAAGAAGCTGCCTTTCCACCTACTTTGTTTTGCAAATTTGGCTAATCTGGTAGATCCATACACAACAATATCTTCACACCCTTTTAATAAATTTGGAAATTCAATCTGGTCAGAGTCCTTAAACACAATAGCTTCGTACGGCTTACCACCACTCAACACCACACTGTTCCAAATTTTCTGGACATTATTAAACGGCACGAATGCAGTCTGTATCAACCAGTTCATATATTTATGATACCTGAATCAACAATTGATACGGAATTCTTCGTGATGGTTTCAAATTTCTTTCTCTCGTTATCAATAAAGGTATCAAGTCTGTTTTTTGCTTCTTCCAAAGAACTACAACGAGCAGTATAACAATCAATCATGGAAAAATCATCACTAGCATTATTCTCATAGTCGATAAAACGCCACGAATTTAAAATAAAAGAATTGTTTTTCACGTAAACTATGAAAGTTTTATGAACAATAGCATCCGAGTGAATGTTACTTTTTGTTACGCTTTCTATTTTATATTTAAAAGACGGTCGCTTAATGTTAGACATATATAATTCCTTGTTCTACTATAACGAACGTGCGCTTCTTTTTGAAGAACTTTAACACATAATTAATCATGATAATAGACTCAAATAGTCAGCAGACTCTTTAATCTTTTCATTGATAAGTGATTCTGGGAATCTCAGTCGGCCCCATTCAGTCAAAAACTTTAGATTAGAAAAGAACCCCGCCTGCATCTTGAATACGTCAATCGGCTCAACACACATTTCGGACGAGAGACCGAAAATTATTTCCTGAACCCACACAGGACTTAACCCCTGACTAAGATCAGCATCGCGGAGGATAGCACCCAACAAACTCAGTTGTTCTGCCTTAACTACATGCGGAAATTGAGTAGTTCTGATCAATTGTTCAATGTAACTTAATTCATTTATATCATCTTGGTGGATATGTTTACGCAGACCTCGTATAGAGATCTCTATATTCAGATCATCGTTTCCACTTCTACCCGGATGATCGAAATCGTGGAACATTGCGGCGATCAATAGTCTACGCATCTCTTTAGGTGAAATAACTTCTCTGTAGAATACACAGGCGTCATAGCATAACCAAGTCACATGAAACATATGACGGAAGTTGTGATAAGGATTTTTAAGATTTTTTGCTGAAGACATAACAACTTGAAAATAATGTTTCAAATCACCTTCATACAAATTGTCTATATTTTTAATAATTTCTGGGAGATTAGCCATTAGAATGCTCCATCGTCTAGCAAGTTGTCAATCTCTATTAAAAAAGCGGGTGGTAAATGATCTGCTAAATCACTAACTGGTTCATCACTAGTGTCCGTAGCGAGATATGTTTTATTCATTAATAAACATGATGCAAACAACAAAAATGTTTTTTCTGAAATTTCTTTATTTTTGAACGCGTAGAAATGTTCCAGAAACTTTTTCCAGCCTTTGGACATTTCTTTTAAAACAACTTCCATCTGTTCTGCATCAGTCATGATACACTTCCTTCAAAGTTAATTGACTAGTTTGTTTCATGTGCATCATGACATGAAACCATTACACCGTCAAGTGACCACGCCAGTCATCACCAACAATCGCTCTATAACAAGATAGAATCCCCAAGGAAAGAAAAAAATTGCAAACAAAGTTGACCAAAATCCTTTTGCTAAAACAATTCCAGCCATCCAAATTGCCGAGAATATAAGGATAATTAAATATTTTGAAAAAACTTTCATTCGGCATATCGCTCCCACTCATGGTTAAAAGTATCTTTTAATTTTTGTAAATATGCTGAAGTCTTTATCTTATACATAGGAACTCCACCACAAAATGATCCATCACGATTTAAACCTTTACAGATAACGCCTTCTGCCACATCATAATACCCTTCTCTAATCGTTTCTATAAGCTGTGAATTAATTTCTATATTCGTCTCTAACACCTTAGGAATTGGAACTAAAGCACCAATCTCATTGTAAAATTTTTCAGGTGGCATAAATGATTTAATCTTTTCATCATATACATCAAATGGTAGTATGCGATGTATATCATCGTCGACGTGACGCCCTGCAAATGAATTCGGACCATAATATTCTCCAAACACAACTAATTTATCTACTTTTAGTTTGGAAAAACTAGCATGCAACTTATCCGATAAGGTTTCATTAAACAATGAAACTACATTACCCCAATATGGGGTATTGTGATCTACTAATTGTGTTCTCGTTCCGAATAAACTGAACCCGCTCTTGCGCGTCCATTTTGCACGAAAATTTGAACCATCTATTTTTTCAAACACCATTACTGGTATTGTTTTATACTTTCCAGTATTTTTTATTGACGGGTATTCCATCATAATTTTAATAAATCCTTATTATGGACTTCTATCATAGCATGAATAGTATCGCTACAGCAACCACACCACGATCCTGCCCCAGAACGAAAAACCTCATCTATGGTAGATGAGGTTTTAATCATTTCCGTTATTTGCTCACACGACAAATGCTCACAAACACAAACTATCATAATTTATCACACTGGTATAGTCGATGGATCATTTCCATAATTTTTACCCACTCTTAGGTACTTTAACAACTGTGATGGCATCAAATCTATCAATATTGACATTAAAGAATCTAAGAATATAACAGATTGCTTGAATCCTTCTGCGTCATTGGACGACAGATTTTGCAGAATCTGTTCTATACATTCAATGGCTTGTTCTTTTATGCTCTTATCATTGTAGCCTTTGCTATCCTCAATGTCAATAGCGGCTTTAAGTTCTGCAATGCGGTCAGTACAGGCTTTCTTAACTTCTTTTGGAAGTTTATACCTATCTGCACGATCAGCATCTGCATCCGAATAGCTATACGTATAAGATATCGCATCAATACTATCTTTAAAAGTTTTTTCCATCTGCTTGATGAAAGCATTAGGATCAAATAATAATTCGACTTTTTGATTACCACTTACCGATTCATTAGTAGACTTTTTGCGCTTATGCAATTCATTAGAGCAATAATTTATTTCGTCTTCGTAGTACCCTGACTTAACTTTCTCTGCATCTGGATTGGCTTTAATCGCTGCCTGAGCATCTTTAATGATGGCATGAAGCTCATCAACGGATTTATTCTTCAAGCGCTGCTGGTACCCTTCATGGTCGAATTTGGGTGCGCCAACAGCTTCGTCAATATTTGACGCTTTAGTTATTTGTTTAACTTGTTGACTACGGGGGTCGTCTTCGCCATCAACTAAATCGACATAATGGTCGCTTGACCTATCATAAAAACGATTTTCTTTAGGATCAAAATACAACCCCTTACGCTTGTTAGTATCATAAGGGCCATCCAATCCCTTAATCTTTTCTGAGGTTTTACGCAGTGATTCTGTTATATCAATGCCAGCCAACTTCTGCAATTCTTGTATATTATTCATTATAAAGCCCTTTTAATATATTTATGATTCAACTGTTCCATTTCCCATTTAGTCCCCTAGAATCAGCCAAATTTCTAACAGCGTATGCTATCATTTCTTCATATTGCTTCCATCTTTCCCTCATATATGCCATAGGCTTAGGAACATTAAGCTCATCCAAAGATGAATCCACTAATTCTATAGCGCTTTTCCAATCTTTTTGCTTATCTTTAGATCGTTTGTTGATATCCTTCTGAATATATACCATAGTATCTTTCGGATAAGGCTCATTCGTATCATCTGATACGAATATACCCTTTTCTTTAGGTGGTCTACCTTCATTCAAAATATCTCTTAAATGCCTCATTCCTTTTCAACCTTATTCTTTTGTGATTTTATTTCTAATTTTTTAAATTCTTCTTCAGTAGAATAGATATCTAATATATGTTGTAAATTACTATCAACAAATGTCTTATCGTCTTGTACCATAGGATTCGCAGCGGATTGTCTCCCGTCTACATTTTCTTGAAAATCTTTTAGCTTATCTTTACTCTTCTCTGCTAATTCTCTATATTTATTAATAACTTCAACTAATAAACTTGTATATTGTTTATATTGCTGTATAGTAATCCTATATGCCTTGGCAATTTGCCCCGGCGTATAATTATTTTTATCAACTTTATCAATTTCAAAATCTGGCGGTTCTATGTCACTAGGATAAGGAACTATATAAAATGGGATTGGTTTATCAACATATATAACAGTTTCTTTTGGAGGACTTGTCTGACACGCAGTGATTAAAATAATTGCCAAGATTAATACAATTCTTTTCATTTATCACCTTCAATTGCTGCTACTAATTCTTTTATCGCATCGTCACATGTACTGGCTAATGCACTATTACGAATGTCGTCGATCTGTTTAGAATTATTTCTGTTGATTTTATTGAATTTTTCAATCTCTGTTCTTAAACCAAAAAACTCTTCATTTAGCTTTTTACTTTCTACAGCAGCGCTCTCCACCGTTTCCTGCAATTGTTCAAAATTGCTCCTGCAATATGTTAAATCTCTATCAACTAATTCAGTCTTAGCGATTTGATTATCGAGTTGTAATTTATACGAATCTATCTTATTTTGTTGTACATATACCGTAAATGCCAATGATGCTATAGTTATAAGACCGATTGTTTTTATATTGAACAGGACTTTAAAAAACAGTTGCATTCCAGTTACTGGTGGCGGCACTGGTATAAAGAAACCACCTTGTGGTCCAACATCTTGTATGTTATCTTGCATTGCGATAGACTCTTTGCTTATTAATGTTATTTATTGACGAAGAAATATTATCAACGTCATTTCTTATTGAATCCAATTCATGACGCAATTTATTTATTTTTTTTGAATTATCATTATCAGATTTTTTTTCATTTTTAATGATATTATCAATGATCTTTTCTTGTTCTTTTAATGTCTGTTTTATTTCTTTCAATAATTTGTTATTTGTTTCCATTTGTTCTTTTATTGAATCAAACCACGGTTTTGCTTTTCTAAACCATTCTATAAATTTATTTTCCATCTAATAAAGGTTCCATTATAAGTTTTCTTAAGGTATTAATGACATCTATCATTCCATCCATCTTTACACCAGAATTTCTAATTTTGTTCATCTGTAAGCCAAGCACATCCAATGTATCGTCAAAGTAATCTGTATTTAATAATATTTTGCATGCACTTGATATATCTATGTGATTTTTACAAAATGGTAAATTAATTTCATACATATCAAAATATTTCTTCAAAATTGGCATGACATAATTGTAGATATTAACACCTATAAGCTGGATGTTATTCATTTTAGATTCTGCACTATTACCATAGCCTACCAAGAAATAATTTAATAATTCAGTAATAGCCTCATCTAAACTTACGCCTATCTCATCTATGAGACCTTTAGTCCATCCATGATATTTTTCTGTACCATTTAATTCATCCACTTTAATCAACAAAGATAGTGGTTCTCTTACATGAGACATATCGTGGAAGTTGACCTGTACTATTGAAAAGCTAACTAAGTCAACTTTAGAAAAATCACCATTAATTGGTAGACCATTTGTGTCTACAGAAATAACATACATATCATTCATGTATCTTGTCCATTAAATTATCAAATTGTGTCACTCTTTCTAATCTATCTTTTTTAGAAATACAACCTATGGATACACCAGCGAACTCCATATAATTAGCTAATACTGAATCATACGCAAAATTATAATTCATGTTACATGGTCTAATGGAATCGTTTTTTATAGACACAATACTCATCGGAATGTAAATAGCATGTTTTATTTTTGTCTGTTGTGTTTTTAAACATGTTCCAACGAAATTATCTAACCACGTAGAGTATTCATTAAGTCTTCCAAGATTTATTATTGAAAAGACTGCAATATCAATAAATGATCTCTCCACAAGCATAAATGGTTTCTTACACTGTGCTTGAAAATCAAAAATGTCATAGTGTTTTTCTAACACCTTATCCTGAAATTGCATTAATAGTTTTGAACTATGATATATTTCGTCAAGAGATACACCCATATCTGCTATAACAACTCTCGCAGTTTTTGACTGATATACCTCAATATCAGATGAATGTTTAGAATTTGCAACTATGTCTCTAATGAATGTGCTTTTACCTTGACCTTGGGCGGCAGAGATTGTTATTATATCAGTCATTGTCTTGTTCCGCCTCTATCTTATTTAGAATAGCTTGAATCTCTGGATTTAGCGGAGTTCTGTATTGCTTAGTCTTATCTGGGATTTTTCCAAATGACAATCTCTTCATCAATTTTTGATATTTTTTATTCGCCAAATCCTTCTTCAGTTTTGAAACATTAACGTCCTTTTGCGTAGCCTTCAGATATTGGAGTTCTTCTAATAAACCCGTAATTGCTGTGCGTGGAGATATTTCTTCCACTTGTTCAGTTTCTGCGTTGTATTTTAATTCTTGCATAATGTTTCTCACTCATGTTTATGATATGGTACATTATGAAAATTAAACTGTCAATTAGGTAGCCCAAATATATTCAGATATTGAACATTACCCATCGACCATATTTTAACAGTTTGCTGCCCATCTTCTGAACGACCAAGCTGTGGTTTAATATCAGTACCCGCTAGAATTGCTCTTCTAATTTTCACTTCGGTGTTTATATCTTTACCTACATTATAGACCCACAATTCTTCATATGTCGAATCTTCAGCAACTCTTTTGTATATCAAGCAAGCGCCAGAAACGTTTCTTATATCACCTTGAAAATCAGCATCTTCGTCCCCATCACCTTCTACTTCACCATCGCCATCTTGGTCATCTAAATCAGACAGATCAAAGTCAGGCTCTTCGTCACTCATTTCATCTGTGAAGTCATCTGAGAAGTCATCTGAGAAGTCATCGCTGGTAGTATCGTCATCAACATCGCCATTTAAATCGTCGACTCTTTCTAAATCATCAGCGCCTTCATCACCTAGCATGTCAATATCATCATTATCATCATCTGAAAACTCAGTGTCGTCTAAATCAGACAGATCAAAATCGGGAGTTTCGTCACCCATTTCATCTGAAAACTCAGTGTCGTCTAAATCAGACAGATCAAAGTCGGGGTTCTCTTCATCAACATCACTTGAACCCAAATCATTACTCTCAAGTTCATGCATCTTATATAGCTTGTATTCTTTTATAATGCCCATTTATTAAATCACCTGTTTTGTATATTTATAGAAACCAATATCATAAATATGATAATGACAAAAAGATACTATCAACAATACTTAGACATGAATACTGGCGATTATGTCATTTTTGACAATGACAATGACGGATCTTCTGGTGTTATTACATTGTCCGGAAATACTGTTTACACCATTCAACACAATAACAATACAACTGCCGTTTTGTGCTACGTGTTCGATTCTTCAAATTCTCCAGTCATACCAGATAAAATTAAAATAGTTGATCTAAATACAATAGAAATAACAGTAACAACTATTGAACAAATTAAGGTCTTGATATTACTATGAAAAAATATTCTAAACTAGTGCCAGAGGAATACCCAGAAAATTACAATGGCTATCGTTTCATATCATTAATAAAATATATGGACAAGCCACAAATCGCCATTGTAGATAATATTATTAATGATATAATCCACGCTTATGTACTTGATGAATGCCAACCTGCAAATCTAGATGAAACTGAAATCGTTTCGTACGGTAAAGTATGGTTTGAAGAATATTCTCATTTAATACCATTTTCCGTATACCTATCTAGAAATAACGTAACACAATATAGTTCTATTATAAAATGCTTTCCAGTCGACTTTGTTTCAAGAGTATTAGGCCCGTTATTTGTATTTAACATGGGAAATCCAATAAAGATTAAAAGAAAAAGAAAGAAAGATATACCAGATTACATTGAGGTGGTATATACTGGAAGGTCTCGCGAAGGATCTCAAGAAATATTATAAGTATTCACTTCGAGTATTAATTAATTTACGACCTTTATCCGTAAGAGAACCATTTTGGTTTAAAAAGCCATTATATATTAACATATGTACGCCGTATGACGTACATTTATATCCAGACGGATTATAAGATATCAACCTAGTACCTTTCAAAAAATTAATAGCATTTATTAATTTCAAATTCTTGTTGATCAATTCTGTTGCCAATTCCGGTGTTGGACTGGAATGTATTATTAATAATGCTAATGATTGGTATAATGATAATGCGTTATCATCTTTTTGCATTTCTACTAGTAACCAATTTAAAAATCTCATATCTCTATTCCTAATTGTATAAGATTCATCTGCACAACAATGTTCATCGCATAAGCAATTGCATGTGATTTACGCAAATCACTATCCAAATTCTTAACATACAATAAAGGTCGTATAGAGAACTTATCTTTTAAATATTTATCTAAAAGATCTTTTTTACTGGGGCGAATTAATGCTAATATGTCAGCTAAATCCTCTATTGACTTAGGCTTGCATCTTATGACAATATCGTAATGATTTTTTATATGAAAAAGTTTGGATACTATTTCTTGATCTTCCAGCATATCCCAGTTAGGTGGAATATTTAATATAGCTTTTAATTCATCTCTAGACTGGAACACTTTTAGTAGGTTTAGATTTAAAATATCTATTTTTTTAAAATTAAGTTCTTCGGCTTTGTCATACGGTATAGCCGATAATCCAGTTTTATGATCTATCGGGATTGTTTGAAAATACCATCCAACTAAATGTTGTTTTAATTCACCATGTTCTATTAATGACGCTCTTGTGCCAAGTAATTTTTCATTTAAATTATTGTCTGGTTTAATGTCAATGTCAATGTCCATAGGCGTAATTTATCATAAATCGATTGAAGAGTTTCTAAATCATTTACAGATCTTATCATTGTAATATTTTCATTCATCGATTTATAATTGTTGATTATAATCGATTTCATTAGAAGTTTATCTTTCTTAAATGATGATATCACATCTTTAGAACTAACACCAGTTGTCATTATTTCATGCTGTATTAAAGGAAAATCTTTTAAATTTGACTTTGGTTTAAAAGCTACAGCTTCATCATATTTTTCATTTACTAATACAGTATCATATCCATTAGTAATACAATCATAATGATTTTTATTAAAGTAATATAATCTCATTTTTTCAATTAAAAAGAGTTTAAACTGTTCCACAGATGAAAAGTTTAATTTAATTACTGGTGGCATAGCGCCCATTAATTTGTTTAATGCCACTTTTGCTTGCTCAGGTGTCGAAAACGTTTTTCTATTAATAGATTTTACTTTTTGACGCCAGATAATCCACTCATCAATATTAGCCATCAATGAGTCTGGCAATAATACCCAATCAGAGTTCTGCAACAAACGTATTTTTAGTGATAACGCATCAACCCATTTTTTGTCTTCATTAAATGGGGTCGTTTTTATTACTAAATTTGTTATCTTCATAACATTATATCTTGGTTGCTGTTAAATAACTCCCAGCTAGCAACTCAGTTGTCCCTATTATATCATTAATTAATCTTGTGGTTAACGAAAAGCTATTATCACCCACACCAACTGATGTCTTAATAAGACCAGTACCTTTGACGAACAAAATTCCAGTAGCATCGGCAATATCTAACTCACCGTTTAAAATATCCATGTCAGTAGAAAATATTCCAGTCGTTGAATCACTTGTAATATATGCTATATTCTGTATTAATATATCCTCTCCACCAGATGGATTAATTCTGATGCCATCAGTATTACCATTATTAAACATTAATAGAAAATCAATCACGTAATTTGAATCTGACGCTAAGTCTCCCAAGTCTACATATGCAGTGCCAACATCGGTTAGCACGGTATCGGTATCTACTGAAGATCCTATGACAGTTTTACAAAATGTCTGTACGTCTGCCATACTGATCTTAACGGTGTTTCCACTCTGTACGCCTAATAATATCTCACTACCATTTAATTCCGTATTTAAACTAAATTCACTAATTCTTAAATTTGCCATTTCGTATTCCTTTAATGTCTATTTATTCTTGTACTATATATTCATTCTGACTATCATACGCAGTGTATTCCTGCACTACAAAGAAATAATCTTCATCTTCGGATATGATAAAATTTGCGCCGGGAGTTTGTGTAGGTGTAACAGAAGGCACTGGAGTTAGAGTAGGTGTAGGTGTAGGTGTTATGTCAGGAGGCAACTCACCATTATTAGTATTATATTTTAGTCCTAAAATTAAATAGTTGGCGCATCCATCAATAAGTTCAGTACTAGTAGACAAACTATATTGCATATTCACAATAGCTTCTGAATCTGTTTTACAGACAAAATAGTCCACAATAGCTGGTAAATTGGAAGGACTTACGATCCACACACATTCCTGTGGTGAAAAGCCATAGCCCGTGCTGCTAACCGGGAGTGGGATTTGTTCTCCATGCGATATACGACCAGAATTAGCAGCGTAATCGTCTAGCATACCAAATGGAACCCATCTTGAACCGTCCCAAAAATATGGGCTGTCAGTTGTAGAATTGAGCCAAATTTGACCCTCAACAGGGTTTCCCAAAAAATCATCAACAGTTGTATTATCATCTAACTCTAAATCTAAATTTGGATTTCCGGGATTGTCTGCATCCTCTCTACATGCAAAATGCTCCAACAAATGGAGGATATTTTCATTCATATCCCTACCATATTGCAATCTAGTTCTACCAAATAATGTTATACCATAATCTTTATTGATGGCTTTTGGTTCAAGCAATATACTCGTTTTATCTGTATTGGTGAATTTTACATTATAATCTGTCATTGTTTTTCTTCAAAGTCTTCTAATATATTGCCTATCAATTCTTCAGAATATTCAGAATTATCCAGTTCATATACTAAATAACCCCTTTCCATAGCTGTCTTTTTATTTATAGGATTAACCGCACTTCCTATTATCATTTTATCAGATGATCTAACCATTATATACATAAATTACTCTTTCAATAATCCGCCATCAGTTTCTAGCAATATAATATCCACGCCTGTTTCCAACATGATGAAGAATCCTTCACCCGGTGTTGGTTGTGGGGTTAATGTTGGGGTAACTGTTGGTGTTGGTGTTGGTGTTAATGGCTCTATTACATCATATACGCAATCAATAGAACCGGCATTATTATTATTCTTGATGCCTATAATTAGATAATTAGCGATACCCGGAGTTGGGATTAAATCACCCACAGTACGATACAGCATAGTTACTACACCATCATTATCTGTCGTACAAACATGATAATTAAATCTACTAGGAATTGTCTGTGGTGAAACCATCCATATGCATTGTGAATATGGATATTCATAATTATTTAATAGATTTACTGGTCGTGGCAGTGCTTCACCATGTGCTATTTCTCCCCAATTTGCTGCAACATCTGATCTGGTGGACAGTGGAATCCATTCGAAAGCATTCCAATAAAAAAACAATTGTTGTGTTGAATTATACCACAATTGCCCTTCTACCGGATTAGACAAGCGTGGACCCTTACTATAATCTGGGATGCCCGGACTATCAGATATTTCAGGACATGCACAATTTTCTAATAATTTTAATAGACTTTCGTTGAGTTGTTCTCCATACTCTAGAAATGCTCTTCCAAATAAATTGACCGTCAATATATCCGATAACTCGGATTCACTCGGAACAACTATATCTGGTTTGTTATTATTTGTATATTTTACGTTATATGCCATTTAATTCTCTTTATTCATTTATGGTGAGTTGCTTAACAGAATTGGTACTTGTCTAGAATTAGTTACTTGATTACCCAAACCATCGGAAGCAGTAACTGTATATGTAACGTATATAGTTATATTGCCAGTATCTCCACATACTCCTGTATTATTCGTCGGACCATATCCGCTAAACCCTGCACTAATAATGGAAGTGCCACTTGGCGATATCTGTCCTTCCCATCCCGGATTTATAGTATATCCCGGTGTTGTAGTTAATGTTTGCGATATAATTGAACGATATATACCGCCAGTTATTGTTCCACCCAAATTTCCACTAAAGCTATGTCTCCAACCAAGCCCAGCAGGGCCACATGAAGATGCTGTATTCGTTATTGTTGGTGACACGATTAACTGTGTCGTACCGGTATGTGTTATCACTATATCAATATCTATTACCAACGTATGAGTTGGTGGTAAATTCAATGCCGATCTAGCTTCTAATGTTAATGTTCCTTGCCAAGATCCTACCGATCCATCTGGACCAGATGAAGATATCGAGAGAGAACATCTATTAGTATTAACACCATACACCAGCTTAGTCACTGATATTGTCGCAGACCCGCTGGCGGTGCCTGCCAACGTCCAAGAATAGAATGGCCCAATACCACCCGGCCCATACGTGCCACCAGTTCCGGTGAAAATAATATTACCATTATATCGTGAAGTAGTAGGGCATGTTGGTCCGCCTGCAATCGCCCCCGACCCTCTTCCTGTCAGCGTATTGGTCATAGTATTATAAATCAAACTACCAGTCCCAACCGGTGTAGAAGTCTGTGGATAATACACACCACAAGTAGGCGATATAGTACCACCGACCACTGACGCACCAAATGCTGGTAACGGTGGTGGAGTTGGTGCTGGTGCCGAGATTGTTGGGGTTATACTTATTGTAGGCGTAACTGTAGCCGTAGGTGTTGGTGTAGCTGTTAAACCTATTGTTGGAGTTACTGTTGGAGTTACTGTCACCGTTGGCGTAACTGACATGGTCGGAGTAATAGTTGGTGTAATACTTGGCGTTGGTGTTGGTGAAGAACCCGGAGATGTCGTAACGGTTGGAGTTACAGTAGCCGTTGGAGTTACAGTAGCAGTCACAGTAGGAGTTACTGTTGGAGTTACAGTAGCAGTCACAGTAGGAGTCACAGTAGAGGTCGGCGTTGGCGTTGGTGTTGGCGTCGATGTCGGTAATGGTAATACGTTACAGGCGTCTTCACCAAGATTTACATTTCCTCTAATAGCTAAAACCAAATAATTGGCACATGCGTCAGTCAATGAAGGGCTTCCAGACACTCTATAGCGAGAAGTTACTTGACCAGTTGCACGATCTACAGTACATTCTACATAATCGGGTTCATCCGGTATATAAAAAGGGGATACAACAAACATACACTCAGATTCATCAAATGGTAGTCCAGAAATAGGACTTTCTGGTATTGGAATATAACCACCATTAAATATAACGCCAGAATTACCATAGATATCATCAGATAAACCAAATGGTATCCAATTACTATCGTCCCAAAAATATAACCTACCCTTAGTAGTGTTTAACCAAAACTGCCCATAAACAGGTAATTGTAATAATGCACCATAAGCAACGTCCAAATCTGGAGTTCCCGGAATATTCTCATCTTCCGGGCATGCAAAATTTTCAAGCATATGTAGAACATTTTCATTGAAAATTTCACCATATTCTAGTCTGGATTTTCCCGGAAAAGCCACATCAGCTTCATCAGTAATCAAAGCATTCTTACCGACTGATATAGTTCCTCTTATTGGGTCCGTAAACCTAACCACATATGTATTGTCGTTGCAACTAGCCATTAAAAATCCCTGAATTTTATTTATTTATCAGAAGTATTTATGTCCAGATACTATTAAAGCGAATCATCTTTAATCAATTTTATAATAGCCTGTGATATGTCTCGGTTAGCACGTAGCTTGTCTATCCACACATCTCTATCTATAAGACGATCACACAAAATGCGTTCTTCATTGGTTAGTTTATTTTTATAAATGTAATTAAACGTATTGCTGAATAATAATAACCACGGTGATAGATTTTTCGTGTATAACAATTTAGCAATTTCATCGAAATTCAAATATGTTAAAACCTTATTAGGGGGACATTCAATCATATCAGCCAGCGTGTTTATTGTTTTTTTACTAATTTTATATTGTAGTTCTGGTGATACGGTATCGTCAAATGTCATCAAATATTCCATATAAACTGTTTCTGAATACCAGTTATTGGGCAATAGTGTAGTTTTAATACAAAAGTCCAAATAATGTTGTCTAAGTGGTATTGATTTTTTGTTCATGAATTCACTAAGATTAAAGAACACTGTAAAGTATTTTGAAGTGATAAACGTCGATTCATCTCCAGTGAAAAACCCTTTCTTCTGCCTCCACGATTTATACAATTCAAAAGCAACTAACCCAGTAAGAGTTTTAACTTTTTGAAATCGTTCCGAATACTTACAAGAATGGCTTAATGCATCGTCGTCTGTCTTATAAACATAACCACAGAAATCACATTTCTCTTTCATTTTATACCAGTCATATCATCTTTTTGATAACCCATTTCCGCAGCTAAATTCATAATATCATCTTTTGATAATAGTGGCGCCGCGCCTATAGCTTCTTTTTTTGAACATTGATAATATTCCATTATCAATTCTACATTTGTTTTTGATATACTCCCAGTCGTTTTTTTACCATACCATTTATACGTCTTTTTAGACGTTGATGAAGCCATCAGCAGCTTTATCAACAACATCCTTTCTTTTTGTAAAGAGAATACAAAACTATTGCAAATGGTATTTAATCTTTGAATCTGTGAGTTATCCTTAGTACCGGACATCCAACGCATAATAACTAATGGGTGGATTGATTTTATTTCTTCATCGGAAAGTTTTTCAAAATATGTAATATCACATTCATCAATCTTTCGCAAAATTTCGAAAATATCGATCTTTTTAGACATGAATTTTAAGTCTCTTATTACAGAAGTTACAGAACAAAGTTCCATCCTCATACTCTGTCAAAAGTTCTTCTGGATGAATACAAGTTTCCACCATAGTCGATCTGAGCAATAATAACTCGTCCATCAGCGGTTGTTTTTTTAAGATTAAAGCTAATATTTCATCTTCTAATGGCTGGATATCTTCTTCCACCATTTTCTCCATTTTCTCTTTCTTCCTGCGCCATGAAAGAACATCTGATTTTTCCATATGTGAGCGTATTATTTTTATTTTAGCTGGATCTATATCTTTCTTATCAGTGTTTTCTAAATTTGACATATCAGACTCCATTAATCCTTATTAACATGGCTGTAAAATTAATTTCTTGATCAGCCACCAGCGAATGTTTATATAGATGATCAGCAATTATCACTATACCGGCCTTCCATTTGTTGATGTCTCTAAATTTATCAGACTCATGCAGGTGATCATAAAAAAATCTATAATATTCCAGAAAATCAGAATCTGAAATATTACCAACTACTATATCTCTAACGTTCTGCCAATTGACACTGGATTGTGAGGTTATAGTATCGAATAGTGTTATTTTGTCCATGATGGATGAATCTTCGATTTGCTCTACATCTCTGAGTACATTATCTATGGTATTTTTCTGCAAGCTGTTTAAAAGTTTTCTAAAATCCGGATAGTCTACCAACAATTGTTTTTCCACTATGTCTAATGTCGGCTCGTCAATCGTGACCCCAACATCTTGTAAAATCTCAATTGTTTTGACAAACATTTGTTCTTTATCCATAGAATTAAATTCTATGCTCTGAAACCTAGATTTAAGAGGTTCTATTATCTTGTGCGGATAATTACAACATAAAATGAATCTGGCATTATCTGCATATGTTTCCATCATTGATCTGAGCGTATCTTGTGCCGCTTTGGATAAGGCATCGCCCTCGTCTAAAAAGACGATCTTAAAACCGGAATCAGATATACAACAAGTCGTAATAAAGTCTGTAACGGTCGTCCTGACATCTTCTACTGAGTTATTTTTTGAGGCGTTTAAAAATAAAAAATCTGAATCCTCAACCTCCATATATTTTTTCAATAAGAACGCTAACGTAGTCTTACCAGTTCCCGGTGGTCCAAAAAATAATAAATGTGGGATGCTTTTATTCTTGATAAATCCTTCAATTATGTCCTTTGTGTGCTTGGACGAGAACACATAATCTTCCATTTTCTGCGGTCTATAAGCCAATGACCATATTTTCTTACGCATTTTTCTCTCTCTGTACTATGGAGAGACTATACTATATAAAAAATCTACTTGTCAATAGAAAAACCCCCTGTTCGGGGGTTTTTTGTTTATAATACATTTGGTAATTCATCCGAAACTAACATTACCTTAGAATCATTAGTCATCCAATAATTCTTCTTATTAATAGTAACTTTAGTGGTCCATGCCAATGGTTCTATTAATATATAATCATCAACATTAATTTCTGGATTAGTATCCGGACCCTTGGCCAATACTTTACCCCATCTAGACATTTTAACATCTTCATTCCGATCCAATACTGTAAAGCCCCATGTCGTTTTATTGGCAAAAGCTTTATTTACAACCTGATCACTAAACTCAAATAAAATATGATTCTTAATCGCTGATAGTTCCATTAGACTGCCCTTTCTTTATTTTTCTACCGTAGTTTTCTGCTTTAGTTTCTGATTCAACTCCAAATAATTCTATCGGAGCGTCTACCGTCTCAGTAACAATAGTTACAGGCTGCTCCTTGGTGGCTTCTTCCTGTCTTTGTTTACGTTGTTTTTCTAAGCCTTGCATAACAGATTTTTGATTAATTTGCTGTTGTGCTAACATATCTTTTACTTTTCTTTTAGATGAGTTCTTTCTTCTACGTCTAGATTGAATTATATTCTCTCTAAATTTAACGTCTGCGGTTTCTGGTATTGCGCTCATTTCCGCTTTGATGCGTAACATATCAAAATCCACATCTTCACCGCGCATCGACTTTATAATTTTTTTACTCATATTATCTTATTCACCTTGATTATGTATCTTATTTATGAGTTCTTTATAGAACTCATTCGCTGGAATGTCATATTGGATTGAATCAACGCAATGCAAATCCATCAAATACAATATATAGCTAGCACATGAACTTCCTCTTCCAACACCCCATACTATATTGTGTTCTGTAAAAACATCTATTAGATATAAAATACACTGAAATAATCCGGTTAAATTCATATCTTCAACCAAGCTTAATTCATAATCTATTCTTGATTTACTCTTACTGATATATTCTTCAGTTTTATTCAAGTTATTAATATAGATTTTATTTGCTAAAAATTCTCTTAAATTTATATTTTTATATTCTTCTGGTATGTTCCAATCATGTTTAAAATCGATATTGTGATATTTGACCTGTAAATCACAAGACGGCAGTTTATTAAAATTCTCTACCTCTTGTGTATGCTCTAAACAATACACGTGGGCTATCGATTCACCATTTAATATCATTTTAGCAATATCGTCTATATCCATAGACGATTTACCATCGTACCATAAAAGCCTGTTTTTAAGTTCGGTATACATTATCCTTCAAAGTCTGAAACATATCGACCCTCACTCAATTTTGGAACAAGGCTAGGATCATAATCTAATTTTGGCTTAGGTGGTGCTGGAATTCTAACAACAGACTGATCATGTTGCTGTTGGTTGATTTGTTCTTGTAGCAATGGTGGTGGCTGACGCTGTTGATTATGTTGCTGATGTAAAATTTGATTGCCTACACCATCTTGGAGATCTTTTATTTTTTGGAATATCAAATCCCACTGCTTTGCGGTTGGCTTCCAATTTGCTTCTTGAAAGGCCATTACACCTTCTAACCAAATCTTAAATTCTGAAACTGTCATATTATATCCCATACTGTTAATTTTTTTAAATATTTGTTATATACGTCTATACCAGATAGACATACCCAATAATTAGCCCCAAGAGCGTGACATAGCATTTGATTCCTATGTAATGCCACAGTATAGATATTAACTGACGGTAAATAATCTATACATCTTATAGGTATATAGTTTACATTCATCGTCTTGTGATTGACAACAAGACCAGTAAACATACCTTTTGTTAGATCTGATACTACAGCCGTGTCCAACGCATGCGTATCTTCGGATGAAATCAAAAAGTGCCAACTTGCTGGCACTTTTATAACATACCCCAAAACGTCTAATACTAGCGCTGGGGTATTGATGCATTCCAGCATTTTTATTTTAGAAAGTTTGAAGTCCAAGTCTGTTAAATTCAGCGTCCAAAAATAATTACTCTTTATTGGACTTTCCAAATCATCTATTAAAATTGGTTTAGAATTATCATCTGATATTATCATTTATTAATGCCCGTATTTAATATGAATATATCAAAAAAATTAATCAAAGTCAATAGTGATATCTATGATTGGATCTATAGCCGATGGTAAGTTTAAAGATATCTTACTATATGGAAATTTTTCTGATTTATAATGTCTAATTCTTTCTTTTAAATGCAGAGTAGAATATTTAAAATTTGAATGTACATCAAATACTTCTATATGTTCTTTGTCATCAGCTTTTCTTAATCCTCTACCAACAGACTGGATTGTTCTCACAAAGCTTTTACCAGCATCGATAAGAAACAAATTATATATTCTCGGCACGTCTAAACCGGCTTGCACCAGCTTGTATGTGCTGATCATTATAACATTGTCGTTATTCTTATAAGAAGCATAAGTCTTAGTGCGATCATTAGTCTTAGTGCTCCCATATACGAAAACAGAACCCGGAATCAAAGATTCCAAATACTTGCCATGTTTAACTGAGTTAAGTATTATTAATACATTACCAGTGCTATCGACACACTTATTGACTAATTCTACAATCTTTAAATTTCTGTTCTGGCTTTTAACACAATATCCCATTTCAGATGAGAAATCTGGAAAATAACCATCAAAAAAATCGCCATAACTTATGTCAACATCTGGATTTAATTTTTTGAATTTTTTATATTCGTATGTAAAATCTTCTTTAAGTGTAATGCAATTTACATGTACGTCTGACAACCACCCTTTCTCTATAAGCTCACCGGCAGTGACCTCGTAAACTATTTCACCTATATTACATTTCAATATCAATCTATTACAATCATCTTCCGGAATTGTTCCAGTCATGCCAATGCGTATCGGCATATGATTTGCGTCTTCTGTAATAAGTTTTTGGATAATGTTTCCACTGATCCCCTGTGCTTCATCCAAAATTAATACATTAAACAATTTTAAAACATCCGGATTATTTTGTAATGCCTGCCATGTACTTATTACATTTTTATGTTCAACGTCTTTATTCTTTCCAGAAAATTCACCAACATTAACTCCACATCTTTGGAATGTTGTCATTGTTTGAAGCACAAGATCATAGTTTGGCACTATTACTACACAAGAAAGATTACTGGAGTTAAATTTATCACATAATGCTGCTGTTATTATTGTTTTACCTGCGCCCGTCCCGGCACGAAGCACACCACCACCATTATCTATCAAAGCATTTATGGCTTCAACTTGATGAGTTGCTAAAGTTATGTTTTTATGCGAGAAATAATCAGCAGTTATACTCTGTAAGTCTATTTCAAATTTTTTTCGTTTGTCCCTCATGGTAAAATTATTATAGCCATGCTGTTGTAAAAATTCAACTATTTCTGGTATTAAAGATATAAAGGTTATACCAGTCTCACTGAAAAACCGTTTCTTTCCGTCCCATCTCTTTAATTTATATGCCGGGTTAAAAAAATACTTTGGAGCAAACACCCCATATTTCTGCCACAATTGTTTCATATGGTCTGGGGAGATACCATTGAACAAGCATCTAACTTCATCTAAACATGTTATTGTGACCGTTTTAATCATACAAAATTGTTTCCTCCAACGCTGCCACCTTTGTTTTTGTTATATTATTCAGAGCATAACCGCGTTGGGACATCGCGTCGACTATTGATTTTGATTTCGCAAACATCTCTTTACACTTTAAATAAATCTTATAGTATTTTATATATGATGGATTATCATCCACCATTTTATCTAACATCCTTTCGCCATAAGTTTTTTGTACATCTCTTAAAATTTGACGAATCGCTTGCATCCTTACTTGATTAACCTTTAATTCAGCGGCTTCAGTTATAATCTCAAGTTCAACCCGTATTTGATCGAATCTAGCATAGTTAGATGCCTGTTCCATATTTGCTTGCTGTAATGTCTTATTGTTGATGGAAATATCTTGCTTCGCCTCGGCAAAAAGATCGCCGTAAGCACTCAGCACTTTATCTATATTAGATAGATCATCATTCAATACTTCTAAAATACTCATAATTTATTAATGTACCCTATCACTCTGTGGCATTATTTTTTGTATATTTAATAATGTAGATTGAAACTGTGTTAGTTTTGATTTATCAAAACCCATTATATCTAATTCTGGTGGGCTGGTCAAAATATCTAACAGGTCAATAAACTCTGGATTTTCCAAAATTTCTACATGCACTTTATTGATTAATTCTGGTGTTTCTTTTAATTCAATTGAATCAAGTTTCATCAATTTTGGAACAACATCCTCTTTTGATGATTCTAAAATAAATCTAACATCACATAAATTTTTATACATAATTAATGAGGAATTACTGTCTAAAGCTTTTAATGATATTACAACATTAACCATCTGAACAATACTATCAATATTATCATGATCGACTAATAGTTCTACATTGTTAACCAATACTATATCGCCCAAATTAGGTTTTATCGCAAGTTGTAAAAATGCATATCCCGGTAAAAATTCAGGTTTTAGATTTATTTGGCGTATTGATACAGATCTATTTTTCTTGATGAATAATTTAGTTGCAGCCTGTATATTATCACCAATTAATTTGATGATATTTTGCGTAAATTCATCATAATCAAAATCTCTTTTATATAACAGAGATGATGTCAATATATCACCCATATATTATTCTCCTGAAATGTGGAGGGTTTTAAATCCTCCACATTTCATATTTAGATTACAATTAGTCCTTAAATGCTAATTCTTCTAACTTCTGTCGTTTTATTTCATCTGGAGAAGCCGCTGGCAAGTCTTCCACACCTTCCAGTTCAACACACAAAGATTCTTTCTCTCTCGCTACGAGCGCTTGAAAGACTTCTTCTTGAACAGTGTTAAAATCTCTTGAGTAAAATTTCTTGCCATTATATTCATACCAAGCACCACTCTTACCAACAATGCCTAAAGATGCTGCTGCTGCTAGAATACCATCATACTCGTCCAATCCAGTATCGTATGGCACGTTTAATTCAACTTGTTGAAACGGTTTGGTAAATCTGACTTTCCATCCAAATGCTTTTAATCTTATGCCATCAATATTCTTAGTCGTCTTGTCTCGCTCAAAATACCTTGTAAACAAGATTATCTGAGAGAATGGAAATTTCAACGATTCCGTCATCTTGACCGGTGGAAATGCGTTAGGTGTTTGATCCACATAGACCTGCTTGGTCGCTACTATAGACACTGGCATATCTTGGATATCCTGCATCAAAGTTGTCAATAATTGTTTCAACTTCTTTGCATGTAATCCTTGATCATTATTTAATTCACCAGTTTTTTCATACGCTTCTAATGCATGCCCCAAGAATAGAAAATCTAAAGAGTCAATACATATCAATAGCCGCTTCATTTCGATCCCGGCCTTTGCCGCCTCCCTGTATTCAGAAAGTATAACATTTATGGTCTTGAGGCATGTATTCACTTCATTAGCGGTCAATCTAATAAAATCTTCACTGGTTACATCTACCCCAATAGCTCTTAAAAAATCAAAATCGATAGCATTTTCAGTGTCAATCAACAATACACCACAGCCAGACTTTTGAGCAGATTTTATCATATTACCCAAAACGAAGGATTTACCACATCCTGATGGGCCGACCAATGCAGTTAATCTTCCTTGCGGAATTCCTCTGTCATATTTACCAGATATAATTTTATTCAACACATAGCTTCCAGTACTAATCCAAAACTTTGGAATGCCATCACCCATACTAACACCAGACATCTTGCCTACTTCTTTTTTAAAATTTGAAAATAATCCCATATTAAAGTCCTTTAATGAAAAAGCGCAATAGCTAAACAATTAACTATTGCGCTTGGGTCAAACTATCAATAAATCGATCAACTTGTTTTCTTGAAACGATTCTTGATATTCGCGATCAACTGTGCCTCTGTTAATGCGGATTCTACCGATGGATCTGGTTCAGGTTGCTGAACTTTCTGTACAGTTTTTGAAACTTCAGTTACCGCAGGAGTAGTATGCTTACTACTAATTTTAGCAACTTCTTCATCCTTGTCTAAGCCAGTATCTTCATCCTTGTCTAAGCCGGTCTCATCTTCTATATCAGATCCATGCAAATGGTTATTCAACAATGCTTCGATCTTTTGATATCCGGGGTTTGGCAGAATGCATGAGGATAGATTAACCAACTCGATACTTTCTCTGTATTCTGCTGGTATCGCAGAGCTACGTGTTGCAAACTTAGATTCAACATCGTAAGTGGCGTGCTGACCATTTTGCCCCTTCTTTATAAAGAAGTCATAACCTTTATCAAAGTCCCATGGATCATTCTCCATTGGCTCCAATTCATCGGTTATTGAAGAGAGCATTTTAGTCAAAAGCTGGTTGCCTAAAATTGTCTTTGTGACTTTACCCTTGTACGTTTCTCCAGTCTCTGGATCAGGAGGGAGAGGATCATCCAACACCAATATGTTTATTAGTGCGCTTTTCTTCCTATAGAAGAATTTACCGTTTTTTGATTCTTTGCCTTCTTCTTTATAAAAGGCTCTACTTAACTCACAAATAGGACATTTTTCACCATATTGTGAAAGACACTGAACGTTTCTTTTCTTACCCTTGACGATCAAACTATGACTATATTTGTACTCATAGAATATACGAGGGTTGTCTTCGTTTCCATCTGGAAGTATTCTTATTCTTGCCACAGAACCTACAGGCATGTTCCAGAATGGATATATTTCTCTATTTTGAGAAAAATCGTTACCAGTCTTCTTTTCCGTCTCTTGTTTTAAGAATGCTCTTAATTCAGCTAATGTTTTTCTTGACATATCAATCTCCTTTATCAGTCTATAAAAACGTTTATCACATCAATCTATTCAATCTACTACAGTTCGATATTAACTTGAAATTTTAACTGTGTCAATTTCAATATAGAATGTATTTTAATACATTCATACATCTATTTATCAAATTTTTACTTGAGTATTCCAACACGAATACATTCATCAGACAGTCTTATCAGATGTTTACACATCCCATCAACTTTCTGTGGATTTCTCAACGGCCTATTAGTAGTCTTTATATATGGTTTTGGCGCATCGCCGTCCAATGAGCCTTGCTTATGGTTCCATACGGAGAACATATAATAAAAATCCAAACAAGAACACGATACTCTAACTTCTGATAAATTCTTTTTTATGGGAACCATATAATGATATGCACCATCGACACCAAATATTTGTGTTTTAAACCTCTTATCATCTTTTTCCAAAAATTTGACATCAGTAAAAACTATAGACGTATCATAAGTGTTTGTTTTTGATCTTGTTTTTGCCTTAACTTCTAACTCAGCCTTATTAACTATTTGTATATATTTGATATCGGTCACAATAACCTGACGCGAACTTTCAGATCGCGGAGTATCAAAAAAAACATTAACAGTGGATTTAAGCTGATGTATCGTAGTTTCTTGTAATAATTCATTCATAAGTATATTTATTAGTTTTCATCCAAACATTGGTAATGGTAAGAGATCGTCTTCTTCATCTTTATTATGAAAAGTATTCCAATCGTCCTGTTGTTCATTATGAAATGAATAACAAATTGTATATGCATTTTCATCATATTCTGCCATTTGTTCCACGGCTCTTAATATCAATATCATCGCCATAATTCTATCGTCGGTTGCTCCGGGTTGCGCAGAATATGTATGACCATCTCTTACAAATCTTTGGAGTTCTATCAAAAAATCTATAGAATTTATTTTTAATATTTCAGACTCAATTACCTTTTTCAGTCTTAAACAAAATTTGACTTTGTTTCTTATATCAGTAACGTAACCTAAACGTTTTCTTCCTTCTCTACCTGTTTGTGATGTTAATAATACCGCTTCAATAGGTTCTTCATCTGTGGTATATAATGCAGCTATACCCTCTCCCACTCCATTCTGTTCAAAGCAAAAAAATACGTCTGCTCCGAATGATGTGATATATCTTGCTATGTTTTTTATTTTTGAATAAACTTGCGCAGAATCTAATGTATTAGTAGCACTTTCTAATACTTGTATCATTGTTGGAAATTCTACCACTTGAATAGCAGAGTTATCCAAACCAGTACCAGTGCCGGGATCACAAGAAATAATATATGATCTTCTAGGATTTATATTCACCCAAAGCTTTTCGCCAGCAATCTCCATTACTGGCATTCTATCTTCTACAATTTTCTTAAGATTTTTAATGATTAAATCATCTACCAATGTACCTTCAGATGTAATGAATTCGCACTCATACTCCTGACGCCACTTACGTTCACCGATATTTGCAATTTCTCTACGTTTAAATTCTTCATCTCTACCCGGTGGAGCATTCCATGGAACGAATATGTACTTGAAATCATTAGTACGTAATTCTGCCCCACGACACAAAGAAGAAAATAAATCAGTATCACCATTAGGAGTGGATGTAATAATACACGAACCACCAGTCGCTAAAGTTGGTTGAATTGATGTCCAGAATTCGTTTTGAATTGCTGGTCTAACGAATGCGATTTCATCACAATTTTTTGTAATGATACCATTATTCATGATAAATTTATGCCCATTTGATACTTCATACATATCAAAGACGACAGATTCACCAACTTTTTCTATATTTGAAATAGTCAGCGAACAATTATAACCATCTATAGTATCTCCAATTACTAAATGTTTGGTTGATATTTTTTTACCGGACTGAAAAAATATATGATCTTCTGTAATTTCTGTGGAAATTCCATTGGAAAATGTTAGTTTAATTAACTCTGCTATACCCTTCTCTACAGTACCTTTAAAATCTTGCCAACCAGTATCCGTTAATATTTCCCATTCATCATTGTAAGCGATATTATTACCATCTACGTAATTTTCTATATATTTAATTATTCGTTGTAAATCTATATTATGACATTTTTCATATACGTAAAATGTTACAAACCCTCTTTTTTCGTACAACGCATCTGCCTTTAATTGATCTCTATCTATTATTTCAACCGCTGTTTTTCTAGAAAACATCTGTACCCAATCTTTTAATTCTTCCTTTGATAGCTCTGGACCGGGATGAAATTTCGCTCCTTGAAATTCAACTGCTAATTTAAAATCTGGTATGACTAAATCGTATAAGAAATATGAATTTTTATACATTAAACCAAACTCATTATGATCAAAAAAATATCGTATATTATTGTTATCCAAAAATTGTAATAGCGGTCTTAATATTTTCTTACTCAATTTACTAGCACCATAATTATTTGTGTTTCCGCTGCTAATACGAGTTTTAGCTCTTTTTATTAAACCATTCTGTTGTACTGACAGTCCATTATCACAAATAGTAGAATTTCTATTATTTGCTATTCTTTTATATCCATTATGCCCATTTGCATCTATCTTAGCCATATGTGCCTGTTTTGTTTTTATACCTATTATATCATTTGGCGTTAATCCATTATCATCAACTTTTAATCTAGTTATTTTTGATTTTTCGGAAGATAATTTATGCTTAGAATATCCAGTTTCTACATCTATCCGTGTTAAACCTTGTTTGATATTGATAATTCTCACATCACAGATTAATTTAATATTTTTATGTTTTTCTATATAATGCTCCCATTCCATTTTTAATACATTTTCTACATAATTTCTTTTGATCATTGATAATCGTTCCCCGGATTCTGGACAAACGACATAATCCTTCCCACATATTAAATCATCATTATATAGATGGCTATTTCTTTTTCTATTTCTTCGTATAAATTCTTTTATTTTTTTATTCATTAGACAAATCCAATTTATTCTAACGTATTTATGTTTTTAGAATTTATTTTATGTAATTCTTGTATACTAACTATTTTTATCTCACCTGTTTTTTTGTTCCTTATCGAGACTGTAGAATCTGGTGCAATACAAAAAAGTAAACTTACCGATAAGCCACGTCCAGAATTTTCTGATGTCGCTAAAGAAACAATGATTGAGCCGTTATCAAATTTGGCATTATGCTTATTCCAATCATCATCTGCCACCCCGCATTTCAAATAGTCTGGAACTTCCAGATACATTTTTTGAATTCTATTAACTATTTCTTTTGCAGCATTAGCATCCTTGGATACACACAATACAGTTTTATTCTCATTGAACATGGCGAACCATAATAGATACGCGCACACTGTAGCCGTTTTACCTGACTGACGTGCACTTTTTACTACAACCTTGATGTTGCTCGTAAAGTCTCTGATCATTTGTTCTTGATAATCGTATAACTCAAATGGTAAGAACCCGTAGATTGGGTGTTGAGTTTTTACATAATTTTTAATAAAATACACTGGGTCTTTTGCACATCTGATCAACTCTCTAGTTCTATCAATGTCATAAGAAACAGGCTCATTAGCCTTTTTAATACCATATACGCGCCTACTCATGGTATTATTTTACCGTTGTATTGTTCGTAATAATGTTTGAAATAATCTTCTTGTTGGCTTATAGGATTGAATACATGTTTATCATATATCAATGATTCAAGCCATTTTTTCTGCGCTGCTATTTTCGCGGCATACTCTTTTTTTCGTTTTTCTTCTTTTTCGTCGATATCTTTCATAAGAAATCCCATCATATAAATTATATATATGATGGGATTTTAATAGCGTGCCTGTTGCTATTTACACCAATTTATAAATGTAGAAAAATGTGTGTCGTTAGCCTAGACAGACATAACGAATAGCTCCATCATCATTACGTTTCGTATGGAAAAATATTTTTTCAACACAATTCTTTGTAAAGGATGAGAAATCGTCTATAAGCACTTTATTATATTTCTTATCTTGAAATAATGCTGGTATATTTGCACCTTCATTTATTACTACGATATTCTTATCATGGATATCATACAATTGTAATTGATTAATCTTATTTTTAATATTATTTTTAGCTTCAAAACTTATTAAGACTAAAACAGCATCAGGATGTTTATTCATCAATTTTAATAATGTTGTTGTATGCCCAGCCTGCCTATTAAGATTAATAGATATCATATTAGTATCGACATTATCAAGTAAATATTCAACCGTGTCCATGAGTACTTTGTATTTTGATTTAGTAACTACTGATGACTTAAATTCAAATCTAACAAACACGTATTCACTGTTTTCTGTATCTACTTGAAATTTATTTATTACTGCATCTTCACACATCGTCTGTAAGTCATCTTTTACATATTTTAAATTAAATTGACTGCCCAACATTATGTGTTTGATATTGTCTTTACGAGTTTTAATAGATAATTCCCTAATATCACAAATTAATTCATCACAATCAATAACAATTCCATTAACATGCAATTTTACATTTCGTATGCTCTGATTATTCATATCTTCCATTTCCCATTTATTATGTTGATTAGCGATCTAGAACCATTCGGATAAATTATACAATGCGTATGCAGCCAAGAGGATGGCCCTTTCCTATACTCCAAATTTAATTTAGCACTGACGCCAACTTGATAGCATCCTTCATAAATCCCACAACTATGTGAATGCGCAATAATTGTTTTTGGGCCTATCTTACTAAATTGTTTTATATTTCCTCTTGCGCCATTAGGGCCAACATCACCATGGAAGCCGACTTCGATTCCTTCTATGGTATAATCTTGGTCGCGATTCAAGAAGATTGTTTGATCAACGCATTTTAAGCCAGTCTGTGATTCTGGGTTTGAACACCAAAATTCGAATGGATCAATAGAAGCATATCCCGTATCGGTCGGTACTATATTCTTATATTGATTGTAGCGCATATAGAAATAGAACACAGCATTTTCTGGATCATCTTTTGGGTTACACTCGTTCAGCCATCTATCAAACGCTTCATCATGATTAGATTTAACTATTACATTCTGCGCAAATGGTGGGGTGGTTTCATCTATATAATCTGCTGTTATCTGTAATTCTGCTTCCACATTATTTCTAGCAACCGTGTTCTTGACATGCGTGTCTTTAGCATACAAATGCTTTGCATATTGTAATAATGAATTATTATTATGATGATGTGATCTAGAATAAAAATCTGTAGAATCGTGACGAACTATAAATTTAGGTTTTAATGTTTTTACTATGCTGGCTTCTGACAAGTAAGTGGCATACTTGACTTTATCATCAGCAAATATGGCATGCTCATCTCCAGTAACCAACGCTGAAATAAAAGAATCCGAGACTGAATTACCATTGTAAAATTTATCAAGATCATAAAATGATCCGTCTACGTCGTCAGCGTTAATCTGTCTTAAATGGAATGTGCCATCATCTTCTAGTTCAACTATAGTCGCAGCAAATGAATGATGAAAGTTACCTTTCCACCCAGCTTTAGAATCCGTATAATTCTTATCAGTTATACTACCTGTAGTAGTTAATATCTTAGGTAGTTTCTTATTTGGTGTTGAAACAGTTTTCAACTGTACTTTAGGATGACCAAATATTGCGGAACATAAATGGGTATAGCTGTCCATGCCAAGTAATGGCTCCGTTGCGGTAGGCTGCATCTTAACCTTGCCAACAACTATAAGCGAATCAGTCAATCTAATATCATCATCACAAATGTATTCTTTTATTTGCGGTGCCCACCATTCATCACCCTTACTATTTTGTGTCCAAACGGATGTTGGATTTTTATATCTATAAGGAACAACCAAAAGTCTAGCATTATTAACATTACAATAGTTGAGTATAGTGTTTAAAAATTTTTGATGAACTGGAGTTGCATTTTGTGCGGAAGTTATAACATATCTTTTATAACCAGTTACGGGTGGCTTGTGTTCAGTAACCTCCAATATAGATAAGAATTTTTCCAATTTATCCTGTGGTATATCAGAGCCTCCACTTTTCAACTCCGGTAATTCTACCCCAGTCTCTTTCTTTACTGATAACTTTCTACGTCGCAGACTATCGATTTGAATACCAAGATAATTAGTTAATTGTTCTTTGGTAAATCCTATCTTAGCCGCTGTCATATATTGTTTTATGAATTCTCTCTGTGAAAGTACGTTATTTCTACTCATTATTATTGATCCCCGTCTATTATTGTGTTACCACTTAATGCGTGTCGCAGCATCTCATTTCTATCCATTATTACCGTATTGTTTATTATTTTGTTTGGACCGCTTGGGTTATTCTTTTTATTAGCAAGCTTGTCCTTTTCGGCTTTTATCTTTGCCTTCATTGCTATAGCACTCAAAGCAGTCCCTAGATATTGATTGTCGACTTCGCCTAATCTGGCCAAATATCTTGGATCAGTATCCCTATCCATCTTGTCTCGTATTGCATCGTGAGCGTCCAACGCTTCTTTTTGAATCTCAGTTATTTGCTCTTCTATCTCATAGTCCTTTTCATCATACATCTCGGAGACCACAATTTCCTGATCCTCTCTTTCTGTGTGAGAAACTAAAGTAGAATTTTTTTCTATTCCTAAAAAATCTTCTAAAGGATGATCTGTTTGCACAGTAACAAGTTTTTTATTCATTGTCTTCCCAATTATTTTAGATATTTATTGGGCCAAACTTCATATAAGCTATGTCGTCCCATTCTTTGGGGTAACTCTCATAATTATAATATGATTCAAACCATTCACGAAATGTTAATAATCTATCATGTAATGATTTAATAAATCTTAAATCATCGGGACTAATTTCAGCCATGGACGCTAAATACTGGCGCTGTTTAGTATAAAATTGGCAGTATGATCTATACTGATCAAGACAATCATCTCTATTAACCATTTTGTTCTTCAGCAGGCTTGGAATATTGTTCTATTAATTGAGCAACTTTTGAATTTTGAGCAGTAAGCGCAAGAACCAAAATTTTTGCATTCTTTTCTACTTCCCGCAATTCTGCTTTTATATCATCAAATAGATCAACTTCTTGCCTAATATTTTTTGGAAAATCGTCTATTGATACCGATTTACCATTTATAATCAATACTTTTGTTTTTTCAGTTTCTAACATAATTATTATATTCCTATATTTGTACCTGATCTTCCAATCCAAATGCCTCATCCAATATAGATTTGAATATTGGAATTGTCTCATCGATTTCTATGTGTTTTGGTTGTTCTGAAAACAGAATCTCTTTGACGATTGGATTATTTTCTGCATATTCTACACTATCATTATCAACTAGTCCATCAGATATTAGTTCTTCTATTTGGCGCTTTCGATCCTTAAGGCTGGACTTTAATGTCATTGGCCCTGATAAATCAGTTATCTTTAATGTCGATGAATTATACTTCAATAACGCCTGTTCGCCAACACCATCAGAATATCTAGTCTTCAAGAAAAAGAACAGCATTTCACCTTTCAGTTTCATGTCTTCTGGCATAAAGATTGATATATAATTGTCTACTGTATTGACTTTTGTTATGCCCCCAGCAATCACCCCCTGAGTTGGGGCACCGTTGCCGATAGCTTCTCTATTTTGCTGAGACGCTGAAAAACCAATCATGTCCAAGTCAAACAATAGTTCTGCCAACTGTTCCGTCTTCTCTTTATCTTGCTCTGATATAGACATTTGTTTCTTGCCGCCATTCGGTGACATCTTATCCACATAGTCAACAATTAAAACGTCTGGAACCTTATTGAATTCTAATTCATATTGCTTAATATATGATCTAATATCGTTTGTACAAGCATCGCCCTTTATACGCTTTATCATGAAGTCTCCCGCACCTTCATTCCTATTTCGTATTAAAGATGATACATATTGTGGTATACTATCTCGCCACGTCTTAATAGCTATTCCAGATAGCATAGACGCCGCTCTTAAGAATATCTGATCCTCTGGTAACTCTAATGACAAATAAAGCACTGAGAGCCCTTGTAGAGCGTAATTGACACCAAGATTTGTTAATACTACTGATTTACCACCACCAGAATTTGCCGAGAATAATGTTAATTGCTTACGGTATCCACCACCAGCAATTCTATCATCTAAAGCCTTTATCCCTGTCGTATATGGTTTAGCGCTATTGATTAATTTATCAAATATCTTTTCAGAATCTTTGAATACGTCATACCCCAGATCTACCGATAATCCTACTGTGGCCGCCTTCATAACCCTATCATATAATACTGCTATATTACCCTTTTCGACTTCTGGCATAGACTCTATTACAGCATTACTTACGGCCTGTTGTTTACAAAACAATTCTATAGTGTCACAGGCAAATTTATATTCACTGCGAGTGGTTTCTTTAATGACAAAGGTCTCATCAAACTTGGCATGTAAAACACCAGTGGGCACTATAGAATTATATTTCTCATAATAACTTTTTATAAATGCCACTATAGGAGTTAAAGTGTGATGGAAATATGCTGGTTCAATTATCGAAATGCATCTTGAAAAAACATCGTTTGACCCCAATAGATATTGGATGATCATTTTCTCTTCTTTTATATTCATTTAATTCCTTAAAGTTAAGGTTTTAAGTTCTCATCAACGTTAGATGCAGACACCACTTCAGCCTTAAATACTGACGGCGATTTTAACTCTTCAACCACTGTCTTGGCATTTCTTATCTCTGATCTATTATCTCTTTCCAAGAAAATCCATTGTTTTTTTGTTGAAGACCATCTGTGTAATCTCGCTGGTATATTATTACCCAAATGTGTGTACGTTAATCTATGATAATCACAATTTGCTGGATTAACAGGGAACTCATCACCTTCCGTGTAGGGTAAACCATTTGGCGGCATCGCGTCAACACCTAATGGATGCCTATTTCTATTCAGTTTCTCCAAATTCATAAATGGATGACTTTTACTATAGTCTAATAGTTCTTGAGATAACACTGGCACACCAGAATAATCTATACCTTCTTCTGGAACCATTGTATTAGCATCTGCCTTAATGGTCTGTGAAATATTAGCAATATCCTGATATTTTGTATTATTCCCATCATAAATGTCTGACAATCCTGTTGTGTCTATGGTTTGCGTCAATTTCCCAAAAATATCTTGAGTCTCTTGAGTCGCTAACGCAGGTTTGCAGACGAGCGTTTGCATCGTAGGTTTCCAATTCGGAGTATAACTATTAGTACTCCAACCAACACTTTCAACTTCTACATATTTCAATACTGGTCGCATCTCTGATGTATATTGTGTTTCACTGGGTAATTCTAATATATCTCCAATTACGAAAGGTCTACCTAATCTAGAAACCGTCTGATTAAATGATACCTCTATTACATATTCATTTTCATCAAATAAAGCACCCCATTTAGACATTGTTGTACGTATCTCTGGGGGAGTGTATTGTGCCTTCATCTTTATCGGAGAAAGAGCATATTCAATATCCCTATTTTCTAATAGTATCCTATCTTGAATATTATAGATATGTGTTTCTTCATAATCTATTAATTGTAATGCCTGTACCGCCCAATAGTCATTTTCACCACCATTAAACGTTATTGGACGCAATCTCCACCATCTTGAAGGGACTGTACGTCTAACTGAAATTGTAACCAAACCATCACAATCTGGCAGCGACACTACTGCTGCGCCGAACCACTCTATTCCATCATTAGAGCGCTCAAGTCTTGCCTTAGTAACCCTGTTAGTCGAACATTGCTGTTTTATTTTTATTCTGGATACGTCCTTTTTCACATATGTATCGACACCATATTTCAATCTACCATTTTCCATGCGTATGGGACCAAAATCATATCCAACATACGATTTAGCCACAACATCACTACCAAACTCCGCTGATCGCCATTCGGTTATATACTTATCAAAAGCATTAATAGGCTCATACCCACCAAGGTAACTACTTGCTATAGCGGCACCAGTTCCAACCTGATCTATTAACGACCCTTGCTCGTGGACACCCAATAACTTATATACATTAATATCAGCACCACCAATATTTAAACTTTCTTCTACAACAGAAGAAATAAGGCACGTTTCTGGTCCCTGTGATATATCGAATATCGTACATAAGTTATTTGGTGGGCAGACCACCCCGATAGGCGTTATTATGCAACTGGAATTACCAGAAGACGTTGGTGGTGTAGTCGTAATAGGGGCTCCGTTCTCATCAAGAGAACAACTCCCCGGCTGTGTCAATGGATTTTCATCGACAATACCACAAGCAACTCCAGATTTTGGTAAAGGTGTTGTAGATGGTGATATATTACATGTAGTACAATTGCTCATAATTTATCCTATCACCAAATGTACCGCTGCGCCATAATCATCAATGTTCTGCATTGAGTTATCTAGCAGCATAGCTCTCAACTCTTGTTTTTCAGATTCAGCCTGAGTTATTAGTTCTTGGCTGTTCAATGTAGTACTACCACTTGGTCCGGGTAAAGTTTGAAACTTTCCTCTTATCTGTGACAAAATTTGTTTAGCTTCCGCGATGGCCCAACGCTGAATCCATAATCCAGTCTGTCTGTCCACTAGTAATTCCTGCTCCGTACGCTCAAATGTTGCGTCTACTAGAATTCTTTCATTCTGTGCGATCATTTGTAATAATTTCAATTCTCTAGTACGTTCGTTCCAATTAAACAATATTTTAGATGCAAATAGTGTCTCAAGTTCTTCAATATATGCTGAAACCAAATGGAACGTCAATATATCAAATGTTCCCAATGAATATAATTGCTGCAATGCTGCGTAAGCAAATACATCTTGTCCCATATTAGATGTACGAAGCCAACCAGCGCGCATCCTATGTGTATTCAATATATCCACCACTTTATTAAATCCGACGCATTTATTAGTCAGCACATACGTCTGCTGATTTCTCTTTAGGTCTAAAAAGAAAAATCCACGTCTATAAGCTGCTCCAGAATATTTTCTAATTTCTCTTAAAGCGTTATTAATGCATTGGTCTATATCGTCTTTTTTGAGTTCAACCTTTACAGATCCGGCGCCCAGAAAGCTCCTAATACTATCATGCAATTCTCTTCTTTCATCAGGCGAACCATCATCGCCTATGCCTAATTGCAAATAGGTTGGTCCAGCGACAAGACCAGAGCCACCATCTACAGGCTCATAATAAATTACGCTTTGGGTTAAACTAGAAAGTAAATCATTAGATTCTTGGATAACAAATATACCATATTGACAGCCAGCGTCTCTAGTCAAAAATTTCAATACAGAGCGCCCATCTTTTTTGGTTGGTGCAATTAATTCAACATATCCCAACGATAATTTTTCCGACCATTTTGTACCAGTCCAAGTATACAATTTTTCATCAACCAAATTGAACCAAAGAGTATTCACTAATGGTGTTATAGGTGTATACTTTGGGGTGACCAGAGTCCATGCAGAACCACTCCAATTATATAACAATTTTGTTGTAGGATTATACCAATATTCATTTATGTCTATTTGAAATGGATCTTCAGCACTTTCAATCGGCGCTATCGCCACCCACTCGCTTCCATCATATACAAAATACGAAGTACCATCAAACCAAACTGTACCAATTGATAAGTTATCCGGGTCTTGTGTATATGATATGAACTCTATATCATCACACGTTGAGTTTCTAACTATCTTTAGAGTACCGTTATCTGGATTGTACCACACTGCGCATGCTGGCAATGTTGGTGATGACATAGGATCAGTAGCTTGATTAAAGAATTCTTCCACTATAACCCATAGCGAGTTTACTTCATCCCATGCGTAAATGTCATTTACGCTTGTAGTGTTCCACCACATATCACATGATTTTCTGTCTAATGGGTCTGTTGGATATGAAGTGAAAGGTTGTTCGACCCACTCCAAATCTTCATTATCTCTTCTATAAAGCAGACTCTCAGACGGTATGTACCAAAATACATTATTACCCGGTGCGTCTAAATCACCATCCGCATTTCGTTCTGAATATTTTATAGAAGTTAATAACCCCCACGCAGCGCCAACATATTCATACACCTTATTATCAGTCTCATTAAACCAAAAATCACCAGTGTTTAGCAAATTTGGATCTTTATCTGACAATATTATTAATTTCTCATCCCACTTCTTTAAATTAACATTCCATCTATAAAATAACTGTTCTTCAGAATCAAACCAGTATGTGTTACAAGAGAATAGCGGTGGCAACAATGGGTTTCGTGTTTGGTTATAAACGCATAGTTTACACCAATGATTCCCGTCCCATTGCCAAGCGTCTGTTCCATCAAACCATACCTGTCCACAAGTTAAATTATTTGGTGCTGTTGAAAAATTTATAACAGATAACTCAACCCATCCGGCAGTCTCATAAATGTATAATGTATCGTCATCCGTATCTAACCAATACGCGCCTAACGCTGGGAGTGATGGATCAGTTGTGGAAATAATTAATGGGACTTCTTCATGTGCCATGCCAGTCCATTTATGTAGTTTTCTATTAGCTCTATCCAAGTATAAATCGCCGACAAAAGGATAAGGGGCGCTCAAAATTGGATTCTCTAATAGCGCAATTTTCTTATTGATAACTTTAACTAATTCAGCATATGTAATGGCTTCAGCGCCATTAACAGATATGGTATATTCGATATCATTGATGCTTATTTTTTCATTAAAATTTTTATGCGGTAGCCCAGTCTTCAATGATGGTCTAATCCCGCCTACGACATCGATAGCGATATCATGATAAGCCTTTATGTCTGGTGTTCCAACTTCTTGCTCACCCGTTGGTAATGAATATGCATGTACACCTTCCCTATGGTATCTACCGACCTTATCTACTGCATATCCAGAAATATAATAAGGGGTTCTTTGCTGTACGTCATTTATGACCAATCTAGTGGTAGTTTTGTCATGATAAAACGCTCCAATTACCATTGCCGTATCCAACTTATCGGCACTATGTAGATTAGGATCGACGGTCGGATCGTATGAATAGTAATAAGTATCTTTTGGAGAAGTGCTTAAATAATTTGCTGGTCCACTGTTTACAGTAATCACTATACCATCGTAAGAGCCCGGCGAGTCACTTCCACAACCAGCGGCTGGTGCTGGAATATTCCAAGTAATGATGCCAGTATTATTTGCACCCCTTTCGAAATTAATTGTAATTTCGCGCCCTTCTTTAATTATCTGATTTGGTGAATCAGCAAACCCATCATATACACCCATCTATATCGACCTTATTTTATGTAAGAATATTTATCGATTTAGTGTTCTATCGGTTCACCTTTATAAACTAAACCAACAAGATCTCCATTTAAATCTTTTAGAGTTCTTTCCGCGTCAGCTATGATGCTTATAAGTAAAAGATTCATTATTAACAATAAAGTGTTTGTTCTTGTCAAATTATTATTGTAAATATTAGAATCCGCTAGAGCAGTAATATATTCACCGACCATACTTATAGTTGACGTACACCAAATCATAAATTTAGATATAACTACTGGTGGTATGCCCATTTTTTCTGACTCTTCATGCCACGATTTAAAATTATTCGCCATGGCCGTAGATACTTCACTGGCCCACCTGTTTGAATCCCAACTGGTCATATCAGTATTAACAAGATTTAGACAAGTATTATACGTAGCCTTTGTCGCTATTTGTAATAGATCAATAAAAATTTGCTGTTTAACAGGCTTATCAGGGCATATGGGCAATGATGGTAGTTCCACCATCATGCGATACTGAGTGTGTCTAAAAAACGAATGGAATTTTATATCATATTCTTTGTGCTCATTTGTGAACACATCTTGAAATACTTTATCTTTAAAGATTAGTATATATAACAAAAAAAATACGCAGACAATTACAAAAGCGCCCCAACCATAAGACACTATAAAATTTAAGATATTATCCATTATAATTCACCTTTTACATATTTATTTAATGGATACTTTTTTTATATTATTAGTTAATCTTACAATTCATCGTCAACCAATTACAAAACTTTTTATTAGTCCATGTTGGAAAATAATTATATTGCTCATTAATGATTATGTATCTAACAATCATCTGACTTTCATGAGTCTCCCAAATTACTTCAACAGAATCCTTAGGCTTTAACCCAATATATTCTTTTGTATTTGATTTAAAATCTTCATGCACTGGTATTTTACAATACTTTGTAACATTAAAAATCTGTTTATGCTTTGGTGCATCTTCGACTGCCAATTTTAAAATGTTTTTTGATTCTATATATTCAGAGAATGATAAACGCATTTTAGATTCCATAATAATTATAATTATTTATGATATTATAAATTGTTTAACAAATAAAGTAGTATTATCTTGAATACCAAGACTCAAAAATTCTTGCATCGCCAATGTACTATTAGTTACCGCCCACTTAGCGTTTATATACCCCAAAGATTTACCAAGACCTATACATCCAAGTAGATCGTCCATAGTATTTGCTTTATGAAATAGAATTGCAGATCTGGCATATGCGCTATCTGGGAATAAACTGACAGTTCCACCGACAACTGCTAATGTATTACCGAATGTTGGAGAATTATACCACTTCACCTGATACTTTCCTTCTGGAATACAAGATTCTCTGACTTTATTATCTGCCCATGGTCGCTCAACGGAAAATGCTCTGAAATCATTGTATATCAATCTACCAAATGTGCCGAATGGGGTGTACGCGAATCGCTCTAATACGATATAACTCATAAAAATTCCTTTTAATTAACAACCATCATGGTGAAGATGCGATACCCAATCACCAATAATTATTAATTTCATATCATATTTATCTACGAAGATAATGAGCATTCCAAATATCATTGGTCAAACCAATATCTATTATTACCGGCCTACCTTGATATATTCCCCAATTTCTTAAAACCGTATAATCCATCCATGGGTGGTGGCTGTAATTACCTATATAATCGGTAAAGCTTTGGACCAATTCACTATCCGGATTTATTCCGACATCTTCAGCGTTATTATATGTACCTCTTTTTCTACCACTCTGCTCGACACAATATATGACAAAGTCGTATAATGGAACTCCAGTGGCTTTTTTGAAATCAGATTCTTTTGCCTTTTCAGCAAATTCCGTATGTATCCATGTTGGGTTGTCGGATGATTCATCATAATCAATCAACGGTATTGTTATCCCTAGTTTTTTTAAATACCAGTCAGATAAGGATGAAGCCTCTTCCCCATTTTGTGCCATGCCTTTTTGGTTTTTTGCAATTTTTAAAACAGTCTTTCTACCTTGATATGGAATCTCAAACGCCACCCTTGACGATCCACTTCCTAATTGTTTTGCTCTCGCCTTAGCGTATTTTATACGTTGAGAGAATGGTACTCTTTCCGAATATATTGCAGCATCCCAATCATCTGGTAATGGGGTTTCTTGTAAATATTGTAAGAATTTTTTCATATTATTTTCTTTTTATACTATTTATAATCTAAACAACATTGTCCACTTGATTACCATCATCATTACACGTCTTACTCGAACTTTTTTCTAAATATTTTATAATACAATCTGGTAATGTATCCGGCAGGTTATAACCTTTTTTGTAAATTTTGTTTAGCTGGAATGATTCTTAAATTTTCTATAGATGCCATATGTGTGGAGGAATCTTATGGAAATAACAAAACAGTATTGGAACCATATACTACGACTCTCAAAATAATCCGTATTATTTCCACAATAATAAAAAAGAAGGAGTCCGAAAGGACTCCTTCTCTTGTTCATCATATCATTAATTTTAGATATTAAACGAACTCTAAGTTAACAACATTTATTCTTGAATAATAATCAGCACTATTTCCAAGTGAAACGTTAGGATCAGTGAATGTTGCCTTACCATAACGAGTCATCAAACCAACCACTGGCTGCATGGTTACAGGGTTAACAACAACACCTGAAGACATAACAGGAACATATGGGCAGTAGAAATAACCTGCATCGGTTTCGCCATTACCTGATTTCAAACCAACTAGGATCTTATCGGAACCTGCTGGATCTGAAGAGCCCGGATCAGCCTGATTCCATAAGTATGAATACACCTTAATGGAACCATTTAAAGTACCAACTAACATATTGTTGTTTGGCCCCTTGAATGACCCTTCAACTGCTGGAGCAAATACTGCCTTAGCAGCGGTCTGTAATACAGACACAATCATTGGCGACACTACAACGAAGTTACCCGGACCTCTACGAGTCTTACGTGCGATCACGTTAGCAACTTCACCGATTCTTACACCAACGTGTGAGAAACGATCACCAACGAATGCTGGAGCATAAGTAGTACCAGCAGTTTGAGAGAAATCGAAAACTCTCAAAGTACCAGCTAATGCTAATAGATCGTTGATGATTTCGGCATCAATTTCTTGAACGATTTCAGCAGACAGCGCCTTAGTCATTTCATTTTCGATGTTTAGACCGTGCATATTCTTTGCATCTTGCATAGCTTCGATAGTCCAACCAGCCTGCAATTTACGGCTCTTAGCTTCAACAGCCTGAGACTTTAATTGTAGACCCATCTTACGACCAGCAGAGCCTTCTATGAAAGAGCTTGAACCACCGTATAACCCACCACCAACTGCCTCACCGTACAATGTAGTACCAGATGTATAAGTTGTTGAGTCTAGAGATGAACCCCAACCTGCACCGTCAGCGGTAGCTGCGTCGATATCGGTTGGCTGTGCACCAGTATAACCTATACCAGAAGCACCAGCATCTTGAGCAGCACCAACATTACCAGCATAGAACTGACGAATTGGACTAGAATTGCTGAATGCCTCATCACCAGCGGAGATATTAAAACCACCAAACTGAGAGCGTGATGGATCGTGAGTCATATCTTCACTGTAAGTGTATTTCATTGAGAACACCTGTGCGACTGGGCCTGACATTGGCTGAACACCAACTATCTCAGTAGCAATAGTGCCGGGGATAATTCGACGGATCAATGGTAATAAGGTCTTACGGAAACCTGCGATGTCGTGTGCAGAAATCGCACCAGCAGCAGCAGTTTCATTCAACCCACCAGTTAAATACAAACGAGTGTTATCTAAAACTTTTTCTGTTATTTCTTTCTTTGATTGTGGCAGACCTTCAAGAAGTGCACCCTTAGCTTCCTGCCAACCTTCACCTAATATCTGATTTTCATTCATTTCATGTTCTCCTTATTAGTATGTTATAGAATGATAATTGGTTAATTTACTATACCAGCCAATTTCTGTAATTCAGCGTACTTCACATAATCAACTTTAGTTGTTTGCTGAGTTGTACCTTCATTAACTTGTGATGGTAAATCACCAGTTTTTACAACTGTGTTACTTTGTTCAGTTGTTGAACCTTTATCACCTTCGGCAAGTACCTTAGTTTCTTCCTTCTCCGTAGTGTCTACAGGTTTTGTAGCAACCGTCTCAGTCAAGATTCTTGTTATGTAAGTCTTATAACCTTCTTCCAATTTTTCAATTGGCTTATTCTTTAATAGGGCTTCCATCAATTCTCTTGAACGGCCAGTTAATGGCTCTAACACTTCTGCTAATTTCTTAGCATGTGATAGTGCCGCATGTTCTTCTTTGAGCTTCTTCAATTCTGAAGTAGCATCTTTCAATTCTGCTTCTTTGGCTGATAATGTTGATTGTAGTTTACTTTCATCAATATGAACCTTTCTGAAAGTATCTTGGAAAGCTTCAAAAATCTTCATACCCAACTGATTTTTTCTAACCTCTTCAATACTTTCTCGTAATTCTTCAAATTCTTCCGCCAATACTGCATCCAAGAATCCATCTAGATTTTCTAGCAATTCTTTCATTTCAGTCTTTAGCTGTTCCTGTAACTTCTTCTTTTCAGTGTTTAATTTGTCAGCATACTGAACTTCCAAATCCTTGAAATTTTCAATATCTTCTCTCAGTTCAGCCATTTCTTTTCTGAAATATTCTTCAGCTTTAGTATCTAAGGCTTCGATTAAATTTTCTTTGTCAGCAATAAACTGTTCAGTCAATTCAATACGAACCTTATCTTCAGTTTCCTTTTTAGCAGCCTCAACTGTTTCCTGAATCAATTTTGTAAATGATTCTTTTAACTCAACTCTAGTTTCTTCAGTTAAAAGCTCACTTGCCAATAATTTCTTTAGTAGTTCTTCCATTTATATTCTCCTAAATGATATTTGCGGAAATGGTATTATTTCGTAATATTTATGTAGGTGACAATTAAAAAAATATACATTCTTATAAGTGCTTGATTTATAAGCATTTTTTTATTTTAAAATTTCAAAAAAATTACTTGACAATTCAGATTTTTGACCGTAAACTATTGTTTTTACAGGATTAATTTATATGAAAAGCAAACAAGTAATCATGATAGATTTCGATGGGACTATAAGTCCGATACACGGCTTTTCCATGCCACCAACTTCAGAAGCAGTAACAGCTATAAAGAATTTATTTACCAAATATACAATCGGAATCTACAGTTGTAGATTTAATACTGAAGTTTGCGATAGAGAGGACGGTTTGAGCGTTATTAACTACTTGAAAAAATATGATGTCCCATTTGATTTTATACAATATGGGAAGCCTCTCTTCACTGCATTAATCGATGACAGATCATATAATCCGAATCATATTGGTTGGGATAAAATTGAAAAAGCTTTAAAATAAAAAAGCCCGCATTTGCGGGCTTTTTTATTTGTGTCCTTCGTACTAAGTGGATTACTGAACCGATTCAGACTGAGTTGGGGTCACAGTAGGTGTCACAGACAATGTTGGGGTCACAGTAGGTGTCACAGACAATGTTGGGGTCACAGTAGGTGTCACAGACAATGTTGGGGTCACAGTAGGAGTAGGGGTTACTGTGACTGGTAATTTCTCACTCACTAAATCACCATCATCGTATGTCAAAGTATAAACCTGAGTAGATAATACAGTTACACCATCAGTATCATACCAAGTTTCGGTTCTTGTAGTATATTCAGGAGATGTTCCACCAGATAGAACTGAACGTTTTGCTAATGTTTCATCTGCTCTCAATGAGGAAATAGTTACAAATATACCATTGACATCTTTATCCGAACGAATTGTTGATAACTCTTGATCCGGACTGGCCGCAGCCATTGTTACAAAATAATCAACGCCAGCACTAACTGAAAAATTTTCTAAACTCTGGCGTAAAACTCTATATGTTCCGGGCAATGTGACGGCAGCGGTTAATGTTCTAGCGTTTAATTCTACAGGCTCTTCACCTACCGCATAATTATAGAATTCTCCAGCAGAATTTTTTCGCTGCACTAACAACGAACGAAAATTATCTGGTATCGTTCCAACATAAACCAACGCTAAATTAAGAATTTGACCGTCAAATATAGATACTTCTAACGATGTTGCGCGAGGTTTACCAACTGCTAATATTAATGACATTTTATACTTCCTTAAGTTCTATGTCTTTATTTATGATCGTGAAGGGAAATTATTCATTCAAACCCATCAAAAAACACCAAATCATTTTGGCACACGTTCATTGTTCCAGAAACATCAATGCCGTCACCAAACCACAGTACCGCATAATTACCAAAGATACCAACACCCATAGCCCTAAATGTGATTCCAGCCCAGACACCACGATTCAAAATAACATCATTATGGGCTGGGCTATTCTGCCACACCCAAAGGGCTGTTATTGCGTTTATATTTCCACCCGCGACAGCGGCATTTTCATATCCGTTTCCAGTGTAGATATTTCCAGATATTTGTCGTGGTTTCCCCCACATTTGTGCTGCTTGTGCATGATCAGGCGTATAACACATCCCCTGCCATAAAGTTGGCATGGCATTCGACCAACTATGCATATTGCACATGCCAGTATTCGGCGAGTTTGCCATTAAGTCCCAAACATGCCACTGACCAACTGTAGAAACCCAATATGAGACTGGAACCGGTTGTAACCCATTTGTCACTCTATAATTATTTACCAATTGTGTTAACTGATATTCTTCATCATTAAGGCAAACGCCAGTATTCGCTGGTACTTGTGCGAATACTGGCGCTATTATTAAAAACATTATTAAAACATAATATAAAATTCTTTTCACATTATTACGCCTCAACGTAGGGAACATTTATATTATTTATAGGTGCGCCTTCTGATCAGCTAATATAACTATTTCTGAAACCAAATTACTGATATAATCAATTACATATGTGGGTGAAGTAGTGCCCTCCATATTCAACAGTTTTTTAATTATTGATGTATCTTTAAGATTAAATCTTAATGCCGTTTTCTCATACGCCAAAAGGTTGGCAATACGATATAACGTACCTGCCTTTATAATATTAAATCCATGTAATTTGTCCCTTCCTTTTAAGATATTATAGATCATGTATGTATGTGGACTATTTTTAGCTCCACCGCTTTTAACGAATTCTTTCCAGTTCTTAATAAAATCTAGATATTCCTGCTTAGTATTAAATATATTTTTCACTTTAGTTCTCCTTTGAATAATTGAAATTTTGAAAATATTTTTCTATCATCACCGTAGATTGGCTCAGAACAAATCGATGTTAACTCATTCTCCCTGTCAGGCTCTCTAAATTCTATAAAATCTATACCATTATTTTCTAGGTATCTTGCCTGATTCATAAGATCATTCTCGTTTTTCACAGTGCATAGAATCACGGACGGGTGATGGTGAGTAGGATATTTTTTTCCAGCCTCAATGGCAGCGTGACAAGACTGCACCGCTATCTGTGGGAGCGGCAAATCTTTCCTTGTTAAGATATACAAATACGGGTGTTCAAAAAGATAGCCAAGAATCAACCTAGCTTTCTTAGCCAGTTTCTTGTATTTGATCTTAAAAGATTCTTCACCAAACATTGGCCTATTAGCATATAGCTCTGCCAACGACACACACAATAAAGTGGCTAAATCATTCTGATTATTAACTTTATGCAAAATTTCATAGCCAGTATTGATATGGAATAGCATGTCATTTCTTATCAGATTAGAAATTAGCTCACAATTCGGATTGTGACTATTGTGTTCTGCGTATAAATTTGCAGAAATATTGGCATGATCTGGGTAATGTTTCTTACCATCCTGATCCAAAGTTAACGCGTTCGGCTTACCAATATCATGATAAATTGCATACTCCTTGATGACATCAAGGGAATGTTGAAGTGATATTAATTTATCTGCGTATTTTTCTAGAAATGTTCCGACAAACCTTGCGTCTATCAGATTTTTGTATTCTTCCCAAACCATTTCTCCATGACGTATGAAGGACACGTCATCAAATTGAAAAGAATTTGTTGCATTTTTAAGTAAATCCTACCAACCAACTTTATAGTTCATAAAATATCTCCTGTTGTTTTATGTTGTTGTATAATGGCACATTTTTTTTGATGTGTCAATTGTTATTTATATTGGTCGCTTTTTTTAATAGCAGAGCCATAACCCTACAATGGATATCATGTTTTGATTCATCATCTAACATATCCATATTAATATCGTTAAGTTGGTGTCTTCTATGAGACACATAAGCGTCCATAATTATACCTTTATCCAGTAAATCACTTTTCTGGATTTGACTTATAGTAGAAAATGATTTAGAGTTAGTGATTTAGCTATCATATGATAGCACTTGTTGACTTAACGGACTCTAAGCTCGTTATCCAATCTAGTCCTTTTTGTAGAATATTTTTTGCTGCATTTATATCTGCGTCTTGTGTATGACCGCAACTGATGCAGCAATATTTTTCTAGATTTCGACTGGATGCAGCAATATTACCACAAGCGGAACATTTCTGAGAAGTGTAAGCCGGATTAACATAAACCAAGCTAACACGGTTAGCTTGGGCTTTCATTTTCATAACTTCAATAACTTGTCTATAGCTCCAATATTGCTGTTTTTGTCGTGTCTGTTTATTTATTTTCGTACTCCCTTTCTTTAAATTCTTAATATTTTCATAACAAAGCACTTCTATCTCGGACCATGGCAGCAAGTTAACTGATTCATTTATATAGTTTTTCTTCTCTGCTATAGCTTTTTTGTAATTCTTACTATTTTTCTTTTTTCTTAAAATTTTGTCATTAATTCGATTGAAATCAGTTCCTAACTTCTCACCATAGCTAGTAGTCAATAGCTTGTTCATTCCAATGTCTACACCAATTTTTAAGCCATTTTTCTTTTCAGGTGGGCTTGCCTCTACCCAGACGATGAAACCGTCTGGGCGAAGCTCACATCCTTGAATCAATGTGCCAGTTTTCAACCACTTGTTTAGACGTGCGTGCTTCTTTGTTGGTATTTCTATTCGTCGCCCAGATTTCAATGTTGACAACTTGATCCACATGTCAAAAACTTTTGAAGATTTGTTAATGTCAATAGACACGAACTTTGCATCTAAAACAGGAAAGCCATTAAAATCGGGTTTGGATTTATTTTTATCCCTTTTACAAATTTGAAGTGCCTGTTTCAATGCATTCGATTTATATCTTTCAGATAAATCTTGAATTTTTACCACAGATTTCAATGTCTTAGCATCTAATTTGGCTGTTTCTTTGTTGTCCCAAATGTGTTCTATAAACAAATTAACTTGAGATCGATAGCGATTAATCAAAGCAATAATTTTATTTTGCTTAGCCTCTGTCGCATAGGACTTCAATTTAATTGCTCTTTTAAACATTTTCATCTTCCAATATTTGTTGTATCTTTTGTTTCTTGTTCTGCGCTCTGCGCAGACCATACAATTTACAACAAAATGAAGTAATTACAGAAATTAAATCTTTCATTAAATCGGCGTGTTCTTCCTGATCTCTATTCATCACCGTCAACTTACAACCAATCATTGGGAGCAATAAATCAAAATAATTAAACCCAAAACGGGTTAACCGGTCTTTGTGTTCGACAATGATGTGCTTTGGTTTTTGTTCAATCAATTTAATTAATTTTGGGCGCTTATCATTCATACCAGAGGCAATTTCTTTAGTAACTGAAATTACTTCATATCCATTTGCATTAGCAAATTCGATGCATCGTTGCGCTTGCCTTTCTAAATCGTCTTTCTTTTCATGTGAAGAAACTCTGGAATAGATATGTACTGATTTATTTTCATCTGTATTGACAGGCAACTCATCTTGTATTATGATTGTTCCAGATGGGAACTGAGTTGAATTTGGAATTTTACCTGCCTTGAACCAGCGAAGCGCTGTCAAGTAGGAAATTCCTTGTTTGTTTGCCCATTGTCGAAGTTTCATTTAATATCACCTTTCATATATCTATTTATATCAAATGATATTATTTGTGCTAATTTTCGAGAAAATGATTTAGACATAAACCTATAGATCTTCCTAGACAGGGAGGGATATGGTTTGATTCTCTCAAATAATATTAAATTTGGCAGATCATTCATTATAATTTATCATAATTTTTTGCGGTAGTGAATCTTGGTTCAGCAAGTCCGGTACCGTATGCCCATTGTACCAAATTTTTATACTTACGCAACCCATAACTTCCAATTTCAACACCATTAAGTGTGTAATCCAGTGGATCTATAACATCCAATGGCCCTCGTTCTGATTTTTCTATACTTAACGGAGATAATTTTTTTAACGGTATTAGTGTATGGAAAAATGAAAAGGCATGACTGAAACCAATTTCCCAATCAATGTCCGTAGACATATCAAATGAAAAATCAATTAGTTCAACTTTCATAAACGTTTTACGATGTAACCAATCTTGTGATTCAAATCTAAAGCATGGTGTACAAGTAACATACTTACCGGGTGCCAGATACCCTTTCATAATAGAATATAAAAAACCCTGTTCACCACTAGCGATAAGATATTTACCATTAGCTGATAACTGATAGTCTGGGATGTCTAGATTCGGTTTAGTCATCATTATAATTTCCTTGGAAACATACCAAGGAACATCAACATAGGAGTATCCAACAGATTTATAGTAATCTATTGCTTTACTGATATTTTCGTAATTTATATTCATATAATCTATCCGAATTTGTTGGTGATATGTTCTTTGAACAAAGAACAAACAATCCCACGTCATAACTAGTGTGCATCATTATTAAAGGGACACCGGGAGCTTTAAGCGGTTCTTTAAACCTTCTCTTTATGTTTTCTTGATTGCCTACGATCATACAGTAATACAGCTAAATTTAGTAATGCGTGTTTTTTATTGGCTAATAGATTTGGATATTGAGCGCAATTGGCGCTCAATCCAGTCGGTAGATGTACCACTGATACATCTACTGTATTAGAATTCATATCGAATCGCAAATCATGATCATAAGCGTTGAATTCGGCTACAATTGTTTGTATCGCTTTGATTTCATCATCGGGGCGTTGAAAAATTATATCTCCATCATACGCGTCACCATAAATTACTGTCTCGCGTGGGGAGCTTTCAGGTGATTTTCTACTACCATCTTCGAATGCACGACGTGTGACTGCTGCCATGGCTTTTAAATCTTCCATGGTCTTATTGTGTTTTTCTACAACTAATTGTAGAGCCCCATAAATGTCGGAGAGTTCTACAAGAGCCATGATTTCGCAACCTTGTTCCATTGCATCTTGATACTCTTCAACTTCCTCAAGAATCTTTTCGATGGTTCCTACCTGACGTTTTACTATTGTTCTTAGATGATAACCCATTTTTAATCTCCGTGATGGTCGATTTTTTCACTCATCTGTTTGTCCATAAATTCTTTAATTTCATAAAATGAAAATGGACGATATTCTGCTTTGCCGGTGATCCATGTAGAGTCTACACCAACATCAACAGATTTACCAAATGGCGGCAAAGATGAGTGAGAATGACCATAACATAACCAGCTTCCATGATGTGACTTGTTCCAAACTCTACAACCATAATGAAAGAGAACAATAAATTGATTGTTTACATAGATTTCTTCATAATCTTTAATAGATCTCACCAATCCACTATTGATCAATCTACTTCTATTGTTCTTGATTTCTTTATCATGGTTACCATTAATGAAATGTTTAGTTCCATTTAATTGTGACAGAATGAATTCTATCTGTTCAATCTTCGCAAAAGCAAAATCCCCCAGATGATATACCGTATCATCTGGCTTAACCTGTTTGTTCCATCTTTCAATCATCTGTTGATTCATATCCTCAACATTCCCAAATGGTCTGTTGGAATATTTGATTACATTTTTATGAAAATAATGTGCATCAGATACGAAATGTGTTTGTGCCACTTACTTCTCCTTAACTAAATGATACTAAAATTGTGATTGTGGTAAGGAGAATAGCACCAATACGGGTGTGTGTAAATACTTTGTGGAAAGATTCTGATGTCACATGATCAAGCGCCACCTTGGTCATTATACCAACGAGTGTCCAAGCAATAATGGTCGCGATCATCAAAAATGCAAACATAAGAAAAAAAATCCTCTCCAGTGTTTTATTTATATCACTGGAGAGGATTATATTATAATCCTAATTACCTGTCAACAGCTTCCTTGCTCTATGATTTCAAATAATAATTCTCGCTTCAGTTTAATATCATTTTTAAAAATGAGTAGTATTTTCTGCGCTTCATCTAATGATTGGATGTTGTAATTTGGATATATCTCATATGATCTACCTGACGATCCAACATAATAGCTCCCATCCGGTACAAAAATCTCATTACTAACATCAAATCTAATACCATATCCATTTTTATGTTTTATGATAAAATACTGTACCATTTTTTAATCCTCTAAAAAGACTGAAGTACCCTTCACAATCTTTCGATTGACTGAAGTAGACTGCACGAAGATTCTCCAATTACCGTGGTCGCCCGGTGCTACCTTACAATTGTTTAAAGGTAATCCGAGTAGTTGGCGAGCATTCAATCCGCCATATTTCTTACCATTAGCCTTATCAACAATTACAATGTTCTTGCTTGACTGTACAAGCTCAGGCTTGACCAATTCATAATATGCTTTACCCTTGTTGTAAGTAACTTTTGCATACTGTTCCACGAAATCTCTGATTTGGTGAGGTCCGGACTGAGCATGATAAATCTTACCAGCTACTTCTTGGAGATCAGCCTTAACCGCAGACTTATTTAAATTAGCCGCGTTAACTGTATAGTAACTAGTTGAATTAGTTAGCCCCTTCGAACGTATGTTCGCATAATTCACATAAGAATCGGCAAATGCGCGAGTGCTTTCTTCCAAGCCATTACGTGCATTCACATTCCATACCTGAATGTTGCCAGCAGGGAATCCACAATTCTTCGCATGATATACGCCAGTTTGATTTGGAACCTGAATGGCAAGAGTCCATTCATCATTTAATTTATTGACAACGTCGACTAGCTGGAAGACACTTGATTTAGAGTGATTTTCTTCCCCATCCGTAATAACGTTTAATAGATATGCATGGTTTTCTTTCTTCTTACGGTCAACCTGCGTCTGACATCCATCAAGAATTGGCATTAGAGTAGCATCTATCAATGCGGTCATACCCTGTGCGCGAAAATTGATATTGGTTAAATCAACATCATCAATAGCACGATCAAAGAACAAGCGTGTCACAGTATCAGCAAATGTGTATAGCGAGACATAAACCTCCTGACCCATACTCTTAGAAGTGTTCTTAATAGTCGTCAATGAATCATTTAGAACCTTTCGCGCAGTTTGTAAATGACCGCTCATTGAGAACGAGCAGTCGAGTACGTAAATGATATGATTAATGATTTTATTAGTTACAACTTGTTCTTTATCATATTCCTTCAGCAAATACATAATCATTTCTACCATAGTTAGATCTTTGGTTACATTGATTAAATCTTCTTTCAATATCTGTTTATTCGCAACAGATATACTGCGGAATTTTGATGGATCTAGCGATAGGGTCTTTAGACCGACACTCTTCTGATTTAGACGAGATTCTATCAATTCACTCATGAGCACTGGCGCACCAGAATTCACAACCTTAAGCTGTCCGGGCTTAACGACGGTGCGTGAGATTTCTAGATAACTTAGAAGTATACTTTCACACTTTGGAAGTTGCTTTCCATTCGGAGCAGCATAAGTAGTTGGAACCTTAATCCCATCAACCTTACGCCCTTCAAGGTTGACCTTGAGACCTTGGCAGATGGAAATATTGTTACGGTCGTGACCTTCGCGTGAAGCACCTGAGCGATCACCTGATAATGTCTTCTGCATCGATTCAATCATCATTTGCTTACGCGTATTAAACAATTCTTCTGCTTCTGCGTAAGTAAGAGCGGCAAGTTTTGGATGTTTAGCAATATCTCCCGTGGAGAAGTCATTAAACTTAATTAATTCAAGTGCTGCAATCTTTCTCTCATATAGAGCATTAGTGGAGATTCTGGTAATAAATTGGATGTCCAATTCTGGGGACACATCATATCCGGAGGTTGGCACATATCCACGTACCGCGCCGATACCTCCACGACCAACTTCGCGTAGTGTGTCTAATACTTCTGCCTGTTCCTTTGTGCATAGGAACTGTTCATTATTTTCTGTTGTATAAACTTGAAGTGCCATATATTTACTCTCTTATTCGGTTGGTTTGTTGGAACACTCTATCACATCATGTGTGAGTTGTAAATGGGTATCTTCTTCCTGATCTTCCGCTACAAACACAAATTTCGGTCTTCCATTGTGTTCTATGATTCTACCACAATCTCCAAGTTGAATGAAGGGTATGATTTGATATAATATATTAAGTGGCATCTCTTTAACTGTTCCATCATCACCGATGAACACTGCACGGTTTGTTTTTGGTAACTTCCATTTAAAACAAAAATTCATATTAATTCTCCATAAAAAGAAAAGCCTGTCAATTAGACAGGCTTTTTATATTTCGGATAGTGTAGGATTCGAACCTACGGACCACTTTTTAGGGTGATCTCCAACTTTCCAAGTTGGTGCTATAGTCCCCTCTGCCAACTATCCATGTTTTTTCTTCAAAATCAAAAACGTTTGCATTATCTAACGCAACTAAATATGTTACTAATGATCTGATATTAAAATCAACTTCATCTGGTATCTTATACCAAGCATAATCCATATCATCCATTAGGAAAAGTTCTATTTTATCTAATTGTTCTTCAGAGTATTTAGGATTTCTACGTGCTCTAAACAACTCTAACATCAAATTAAAATATTCAAATGAATTATCGTTCATATATCAAGTGGGGTGCAGTTTATTTGAATATCTAAAAGTCACCATCATAAACCCTTCATGATTCGGTGGATATAGTATAGCATGATAGGGGAAAATATCACCCTCAATAACTGCTAATCTTTCCATATAATTCAAAAATAAATTATTAGTATATGTAGTAGAATGTAATAAAATTCTAGTCTTGGCTTCAAGTACTGTGCCTTTGTAGTTACAAATGGGATAATCCATGAATCCTAAAACTTTTTCATTCAGAAAAGATAAGTCTATGAGATTTGTGCCACCTATCGTCTCTAGTATGTGTGAATGATTGTATATGTTACGTACTGGCATTTATCACTCTTCTATGTTGGTGGTAATGATCCGAATCGAACGGACATCTAAAAGTTTATGAAACTTCTGCTCTACCAGTTAAGCTACATTACCGTGTTTTACGACCTTTATACCATCCTTCTGGAATAAGGTCCGTCTTTTTTATTTTAATATTATTTATACCATTAGTTATCCACATACTACCAAATTGTGAATTACTTTCACCAATATTCTTAGATTTACGCATTTTATTTTTAGTTTCTTCCGTGTGCGCCATTCCTGTAAACCCACTTGAAGGTTGGGGCATTTTTTTCATTCCATTTTTAACCATCTCAGAGTGTTTTTGTTTATCAAACAGATGCTTATTATTTTTATGCCATTCTGAGAGTGTTTGTTTCTGAAAATCAGTTTGCTTTTTACCAAGCATAGAATTTGGTAGCTTTTCATTTATATAACCAAACCCACCGCGACCACCAACACAAATGTTGTATGTATCGTTTCTAGATACGAACTCTTCGTTAACCATTTCTGCTTCTTTTTTATTCATTTTATCTTCATCTTCAAAAATAAAGAGAATGGTTTTCTTGAAACAAGAAATTCCATATTTTTGTATGGCTTTTTTTAATAACTTACCAGACCCCATATATCCATCGTTTAAATCATTTGTCTGATGCTTACCAATGTAATACTTACCATTAATAGTATTAATTATTTTGTATACCGTATAGAACAAATATAACTCCAATTTATCAAATAGTTTTAACTATTTATACAAATTGAAATATTTCTGCGGAAAGGGTGGGATTCGAACCCACGCGCCCCTTACGGGACAGTTCCTTAGCAGGGAACCCTAATAAACCACTCTAGCACCTTTCCATATTTTCTTATTTTCTTATTTAGTATCTATGCTAGATGTCGAACACGTAATTCTTGGGTATGGACAGTTAGCATTGTTACAACAATACCCCATAGCTTTTGTCAAGTCAATACCACATACCTGACAACTGTTTGTATTATATCGTATAGGATTATACGGTGTCAACTCATTGTTTCTTCTATCATATGGTCCAATTTCAACAAGTGGTGGCCACTTCCAAATAGAAGGCGTTTGTTCTTGTTGAATTCCTTCTAATTCATTTCTAGTAGAAATGATTTCTTCTATTTCTGATTGTTGTTGATTAAGTTTTAGATTAAGATCTTTGAGTTCTAATTCGGCGTGTGCAATAGAAGCTTTAGTTTTACGAAGCTCTTCATTTTTAATGAAAAGAAGTTGGGTTAGTTCTAATATTTTAGCACATGAAGCTTGATTTTCAGAAATTATTTTAATTGCCATTTTTATTTGTCTCCACACTTTTTACATAAAATACACTAAATCTGTAGATTGTCAATAGAAAAACGCCACAATTGTGGCGTTTTTCGGTATGTTATATCTATAACATTACTTAATTAGAATGTATAAGATGCGCCAACCCATGCATGATCATCCAGATCGACGGTTGGTGTATCACCACCAAATGAATAACCCACAGTCACGTCCAACTCACGCCACAAATCATAGCTGGCATATACTTCATAATTATTCCATTCTACATTAGAAACGCCAACGGAGTCGCCATCATAGTTAATAAAGCTCACGGAAGTGCCTAATAATAGGTTTGGTGAGAATACACGACCTTCCACTCCAACTGACAAGTAAGTATCAGTGTTGATATCATTTGATAACCCCTGACCAACTTCAGCATACACGAACGAATACTGTGCGCGGGCACGAAGTTCAGAATAATCTGATGAATAGTTCACTGGATTCAATACTCGTGCTAAAGACACAGAATAACTCAGATCATTCCATACATTACCGTAACCGACCTCAAAGTCTGTACGAACCTGTGTGTTATCATTCAATGGGGTAACTTCCACTGTATCAAAATCTCCTGATACATAAACACCGTCCCAAACAACATTGTCGAAACGTAGCCCTAGACCTACAGTACCCTGTGAACCAGTAAGATCCTGCCCGCGATATACAAAATCAGATCCTGCGCGTAACACGGCTGTTGAATTACTTTCTGATGCGACTGAAACTGAAGACACTACTGCTAGTGCCAATGCTGCTGCTAGGTTTGTAAATTTATTAATCATTTTTTCTTTATCCTTTTTGATTGTTGAGTAAGTATATATGTCTAAAAAATGGTTGTCAATCTATTTCATCAATAATTTTGGCGGTATAAGATAACCCTATGGAACATGCAATCAAACCTATGATAATTTTTATTAACTGTATGATGCTATAATCAGTAAATAACTTTACAATTACCAAAATAATCGGTGATGGTAAAATTAGCAATATACAAACAGTTTGCAAAGCTATTAATATTTTAATTATGATCTTGCTCATAAACAACTCCATATGTATACGCTACACATCTACACTTTCTAAATCCATTATCTTCATACATTTTTATCAATACTGATGGTGATGTTTCTTTATCTAAAGGTATGGCATCAAGACATATTATGCATCTTTTTTCATCGGCAAATTGCTTTATCAGGTTTATTAATCTTCTTGAATAGCCATTCATCCTATATTGAGGATATATCTGCAAAGATTGTAGATAGTAAATTTTTTTATCGTTGTTATGTGGAATACAATATAGGTCATGATTTATATCTGACTGTTTAACCATTTCCGCATGCCCCACAATAACATTATCGATTATTAATTCAATTTTCATCTAATTCCATGAACATACAAACATGCTCCCAATATAGTAGTGCGTCAACATATGTATTACATTTTCCAAAATTAAAAACTGGTATATCAAATAAATTTGCCAATTTTATAGCAGTTGCCGTACCACCTATAACCTCTGCATCTTTAGTCCAACATAACACAAACTCACTAACGGTCTCATCTACCAGATTACCCAATACCTGATGCACATTTCTACAATGCATTTTTTTACCAGCTTCTGATAATCTATTCCAATGTTGATTATTAATTACTAATCGTGCTACTGGCTCTGTTAACTCTTTACAGAATATAAATTTTTCTTTACTATTATTAAACCCCAGCCATGGCAGCCATATCTGTTTTTTATTTGCACCATCTTCAAAAGCTAAATCTGCGCCGTCAGCGCCACCAGACCTTAATGTATAACCAAGGTCTGATAAATGTGAAGCAAACTTAGTAAACGCCTGACAGATATAGTCAGGAGTCTGCCTTGAGCCTACTCCACAATAGAATTTATTCATACAATGAATCTTGTATTGGGGAGCGAATTGATATTATATCAATCATCTAATAGATCCTTTTAACTTATTTAATACGATTTATTATTCTTGTACCAGTTACCCTTCAATGCAAAATTCATTGAATCTGGAAATTGTTTAACAAATTTAGATCCACATTTTGGACAAATCTGATCGTCACTCTCCGCATACGAAACTATAATATCTTCACTAAAGTCACATTTTTCACAAATGTATGTAAATAACGGCATTTTTATATCCCTTCCATTTTATTTTGATAAATAATAGTAAATAACTAACACTTAGGAGTTAATGTAATGAAATTTATCCAAGAAACAATACATAATGGTATCATGGATGCTTTAGAAAAGCAACTTAGCAAATTCGATGAAGCTTTTACCAGTTTACAGTTTAAACACAATGTGGCTATCATGGAAGGGGTCACAGATGATTTAGATCCAGACTTAGATACTGCTATGGATCAATTAGCAAAGCGTTTGGAAGCTGCTAGACGTGGCTTAGGATTAACAAATAAATTACCACCGGGCGACAGTAGAATCATGCACCGTCGCAAAATTATGGGCAACTTAAACAAGATTAGATCATTATTTAATTTTATTCAAAAGAAACTAGAAGACTCAGTTGGTGGGAATGATGATGGCCAACAAATGCAACAGACGAATAGACAAGCACAACGCGGTATCGCATAATAAAAAACCCTCCATATGGAGGGTTTTTTTATAACTATTAATTGACTACAGCAAATATGTGTTCTTCTGTCAAGAAGAATCTCTTATCTAGCTTTAGTGCTGATTCTTCTTTATACACAATGATGTCACCAGCCTTAACACTCATCTTAATGTATTTGTCGTTCTTATCATAATATCCATCGGCAGCAGATACAACTTTGGCGAAAGCGTATGAATCCACTTTGGCGTGTTCTGGTATAACCAATACACCGCGTTGTTCTACCTGATTTTCCATCTTTTCAATTAATATGTTTCTACCCATCGCTTTTATATTATCACTCATGAAAATTTTATCCCGTAATAGTAATTATAATGTGATTTTTTATATGTCTCATCAACATAATTTGGCTCTTTCAATACCCACTGTTCCATTTTTCTATCATATATGAGCATAGTACCAATTGTGCAAATTGCTGAATACGAACATACAACAAACTCATTTGTAGATTCAGAATCTACAAGAATCTTATGTTCGTAAAATTTAGAAGGTTCTTTTCTATTCCATATATTATCATAACATACAGGACTAGAATAGATCAATCTATTTGGTTTAATAATATTATCTTGTACTAATTTATCTCTTATCGATTCTAAATCTTGACTAAAAAACGCATAGCTACTGTTTATTATTCTATTATTTTGCCTTAATAGCTTATAAAATTGTGCGAACATGACATCTACGGATTTGCTTCTACTTAAACTTAATATTTCATCGTAACCTTTAATTTTTACCAGTTGTTGACGATTATCAGCGGTTTTTCTATCAACGTTAAGCATTTCAGTCGTACAAAAGTACATCGCAAGTTCCTTATAAAAGTTTCAAATGTCCAGTAATTTTATCTACTATAAAATCATGGTCTGGGCCAATAGCCGCACAAGTCAGAGTTGGCACTCCATTAAACTCAGTAGCACCATTATCTATTATCGGAGAGACTAATAAATCTGAACTCATAGCTATATCTATAAGTTCTTTTAGCTCTTGTTCCGATTCTATCCCAACTACTATCTTTGTAAAAGAATTTTCTATCCAATCTTGGACTTCGTTTGATAAAATTATAGGCTGTTTGTGTTTGGTGTGTGCAGTAATTATTTTAGTAATGAACGCCATTGACGCATGAGCAGCCTGTGCACACATCTTACCCTTGCGCATGTTCAAATCTTTGCGTACTATGATCACTTGTTTTATCATGACTAATTTCCTCAATATTTTAGTACATGATAGTGGCATGCAAAAAAAATGTCAATAAGTTATAAATAACATTAACCCTAACCATATGGAGTAATATAATAATGAAGATTCAAACCCTTTTAAATGAAGTACAAGATATTTCAAACATTGGAACACAATCAATCTCTTATAGAGATTTGAGTGACATTCAAAAATCAGTATTAGCTAAACTATATTCTGGTGCAATTTCTTATGATACTGCGTCACCCAATACAAAGAGAACAATTGATGAGTTAGAAAACTTAGGTTTAGTTTATCTTGGTGATGTTACAGACGCTGGTGAGAAAATGGTCGACATTTATAATGAATTAAATGGCCTCTCACCAGAAATTGCGGCGCTGTCTTCTGCAACATCGTCATCCAATAAAAAATTAAAGGGGGAACCTCAGAACCAAAATTCTGACGACGACGACGAATTACGATTCTAATTTTGTGAAAAGTAATAATAAAAAAGGGCGCTATTAGCGCCCTTTTTATTTTTAATTAATCATTCAATTAATTATTTAATTATAGTTTTTAGAAAAGATTCAATTTCTCTGGAGAAATACTTTTGTGCAGCCTTGTCTGACTGTAAAGATTCTGCCAATGTAATGATTTTTTCACTCTTTCTATATGTCTGTAAATTTTCATATATTGAAGATGGTGTCGCCCCCATCGCACTTGGATGTACAACAACATCAACCGTTACTATCTGAAAGTTCTCTACGATACCGTCTTCATTCACTTGACCAGTGCCTCTACTAGACACGCCATATTTAACACCGGTCTTCGATATCTCTTTAACTATCTTACCCATTGGGGTGTCTAATATCTTTGCCTTACCAATAGCGTTACTTCCATCCATGTACAGTTCTGTTATTACATGAGATATTCTATCGATATTAATATTTAAAGAATTCGGATGATCTGCTTCACCAAAAATCCCCCCGTTCTCTTGAATCATCTTATTAGCTGAAGCCACAGCCCGACACATCTCATGTAATGGATATATTCTCTTATTTCTATTTTGAATATCAGCCTGCATGAATACGCCTTTTAAGAATAGATTCTTAGAATCTTCACTGGACTCACATACTATGGAAGACTCGTTATTTGAGTATTCTTCTATTAGTAATTGATTCTTCATGCGTTTCTTCCTCCATATGAACGGCCTAACCATGCCATCAAATCATCTAACTGATTAAATTCCTTGGAAAACCTACCATCAGCCGCAACAAAACTGACACCAGAGTCAAAATCATTCATATCATATTCAATTTTGCCGACTACAGTCCCATTTATCACTACATCACCGGCATGACTGATTTCAATATTATACCCAGTCTTCTTATTGTATTCTAACAATACAATCTGTAATGATTCTTGTAATTTCTTAATCTTATCGTTTTTAAATTCAGATACGATATTCTTTACTTTTTCCAAGGCGAATTGACGTACAGATGCTGACATATCGTCATCATTACCATTAATTACACCATCTATAAATTTGTTCAAATGTTCGTTATTCATGACGATCTCCGTTATTGTACCACATTATGTTGTTGTATATATTTAAGCAGATTAGCTTGATGAAATTTCTTCTTAAAACGCTTTCTTCTCTTTGCACTATCTTTTTCAGAACAATTCTTACCACAGTCATCATCGATGACATCAGACATTGTGATAAATTGCTCTTTAATATAGTTTATAAGCGAATGTTTCATTATTTCTTTTTCTTCTTTTTAAAGAATTCAAATTTAGAAGATTTGTCATCGTCTTTGTCATCGTCTTTGTCATCGTCTTTGTCATCGTCTTTGTCATCGTCTTTGTCATCGTCTTTGTCATCGTCTTTGTCATCGTCTTTG